>ERZ809426.149-NODE-149-length-51007-cov-42.115030_pt1 | contig 51007 bp, 51 predicted proteins | sample MGYA00520791_ERZ809426 | MGnify/ENA primary metagenome ERZ809426 (study PRJEB31576, sample SAMEA3212668) | Homo sapiens | biome: human-gut; feature: human gut; material: fecal | place: Sweden | collected 2012 ... | reverse complement strand
GGGCTTCGGGGAGGATTTTTATGCTCTTTGGTGTTTTACCGGACAGCAATAAATTCGTATAACTCAACTCTGGTTGCGCAAGTGGCCGGAGTTTTTTGTGTAACAAACAATCAACAAAAAGAAAAATGAAGAAACAAGACCAAAGCGGTCATCTCTCTTTTTGGGGAGATGAGCAGCACGCATAAGCATGTGCGTTGCGATGAGGACATCTACGACGAGCTTTTCGGGCTATTGTCCTCAATGAGAAAACTCTATGTGGAGAAAGTAATGAACGGCGGCATGAAACAAGATCGTTTCATTGATTTGTTCTGTGACAGCCACCACTCCATCGGCTGTAAGCAGCCCTGTTGCAACAATGCCCATCGTATGAATATGGGTATCGTGCGTAACCTGTACACGCAGGAGAAAGATATGCTTGACAGGTATCTATACAAGGATTCGTTCACAAAGGAAGATTTCCACGAGCTTATCCACCAGCACCTGACTACAAGCACAGGAAGCCAATCCCAAAGGGCTACCTCTATGTCATTCGGAGGAAAGTTCACAGACCATCAGTTGGATTATCTGGCAAAGATTGCACAAGAAAACCATCTGTTCAAGTTGTCAAACGATACAGAAGCAAGAGCGGCCATGGATGATTTACTCAACTGCAAGGCCGGATTTACAGTAGAAGTCAGAAACCTACGCAATGTAGCCGTGTTCTTTGACGAGCTGCTTACCAACAACCTCGTCTGTTATAACTGGCAATCCGTGATTGAGAACGGACGTTTCCTTATATCGCCAAAGAACAACAAGCGCGTTGCCGCATCTGATCTGTCGTCGGCATTGTACAAGGCGAGAATATCATCAAGCGTTGCAAAGCACAGCATACGGGACGGCATCAAACAGATGAAAAAAGGACATACAACTGACATGTAATCCAACATAAGAATGTAAAAAGGGTGATAGTTAGGGTGAGACTGCCTAACTATCACTCTGCTTTTTATTCAAACGCCCTTTCTTGCATGTAATTTTGCACTCCGAAAGCACGGTGCTGTCGGAGGGACGCCTCCTATGTCAAACGATAAAAAGCATATCATCATGCAGAACAGAACAACATTTATGGAAAGAATCAACGAGCGTGTATGTGTCGTTGAGGACATCTTGAAAAAGATGGAACCCGTGGAGGATTTGCTTGAAAGGCTGTCAATGCTTGAAAACAACATCTACACGACAAAGAAGGTGCTGACCTTCAGTGAAGCCTGTGTCTATATGGGTGTATCGGAAAGCCTTCTCTACAAGCTGACGTCAGCCCAGGAGGTACCGCACTATAAACCGCGAGGCAAGATGCTCTACTTCAACAAGGAGGAACTTGACCAGTGGCTCCTGCAAAACAATATCCCCACTATCGGTGCGGTAACGAAAGTGGAGACCGACGAGAGAGAAGACAAGAATGAAGTAAAACCCTATTTCGGACAGAAACGCTATGGAAGAAAAAACAAAAGCAACGCTTGACAAGCAGAACGGGAACGACAAGGATCGCATATCGCGCATCCTCTGCGAGTCACTCATCAAGGCGACTGACACCTATCAGACACCGCCACAGATAATATGGGTGGATAATTCCACTATCGCCACGTTGGGCAACTTCAGTGCTTCCACGGGTAAGGCAAAGGCGAAAAAGACCTTCAACGTGTCTGCCTTGGTAGCTGCATCACTCTCCAACGGCAAGGTGCTGAACTATCGCGCCAGTCTGCCAGAGGGGAAGCGCAAGATACTGTATGTAGATACCGAGCAGAGCCGATACCACTGTCATAACGTGCTGGAGCGAATCCTAAAGCTCGCCGGTCTGCCTACAAGCATCGACAACGAGAACCTTGACTTTATCTGTCTGAGAGAGTACACGCCCTCCGTCAGGATAGAGGTCATAGACTATGCCCTTGCCCAAGACCAAAGCTATGGTCTGGTCATCATCGACGGAATCAGGGACTTGCTTCTTGACATCAACAATGCGGGAGAATCGGTCGAGGTCATCAACAAGATGATGGAATGGTCATCAAAGTATGACCTGCACATCCATTGCGTATTGCATCAGAACAAGGGCGACAACAACGTGCGCGGGCATATCGGTACGGAGATGAACAACAAGGCAGAGACGGTGCTTGTCATCACCAAGAGCACCACTAATCCCGATATCAGTGAGGTGAAGGCGATGCACATCCGTGAGAAGGAGTTCAAGCCCTTTGCCTTTACCGTCAATGAGGAAGGGTTGCCAGAGATTGTCGAGCACACGCCGGAGAAGGAAGAAGGTGACAAGCAACCGTCAAGGTTTACTTACCAAGACTTGACAGCCGAACAGCATAACGAGGCGCTGACGGCTGCATTCAAGGAGAAACCTATCAAAGGATTCGAACGCATGGTGGAGGAATTGACGCAAGCCTATGCTGACATCGGCTTCAAGCGTGGCAGAAGCGTCATCATCAAAATGCTGAAATACCTGATTAACGAGCAAAAGCTCATAGTGAAGCGGGATAATCATTACTATTTCGGATATACACCTGCCGAGATTGACCTGTTCCATGAAGAGGAATAAAAACAGTTCAGAAACCAGTTTAGTTTACGTCCGTGCCTATATATAAGAAATAAGGCCAAAGTAAACCGAAATCGGAGGCTGAATTGCAAAGCGGAAAAGTAGTTTAGCAAATGGTTTAGTTTACGGGGGTGCCTATATAAGAGGAAGGGTAAAGTAAACTGTTCCCATGGACAAAGTGAAAAACGACAGGAAATCACTCCAGATTTTAGTTTACTTTACGCCCGTGCCTATAGGGAATTAAATGGATGGAGTGTTTTACTGATAATAAATGAAAGTACAATGAATATTGAACAATCGAAGAAACTGAGCATTATAGACTTCCTGGACAAGGAGAATGTAACGCTGAAAAAGAAGAAGGGCAATGCCTACTGGTATCTGTCACCCTTCAGGGACGAGAAGACCGCATCGTTCAAGGTCAGCAAGAAGGAGAACCTGTGGTACGACTATGCCATTAAGGAGGGCGGCGACCTTGTGGAGTTGGTAAAGCGCATGTATAACAAACACTCCGTTTCCGATGCCCTTGCCTACCTTGCGTCCAAGGATATTGCCACTGTGGATAAGGCAATCGAGACCGCCATCGCAGCCAAGGAATACACGACAACCAAGATGAACGATGTGAAGCTGCTCCCACTGAGCAACCATTCTCTGCTGTCCTATTTCAGTAGCCGAAGGATAGACATCACCATCGGCAAGATGTATTGCAGGGAGATACACTACAAGGTTGAGCAGAAGCATTACTATGGCATTGCCTTTGGCAACCTGAGCGAAGGACATGAGGTGCGCAATCCCTATTTCAAGGGCTGCATCGGGCATAAGGATATCACCCTACTTGCTCATACGTTCAACGAGTGGCAAAGCGGTTGTCTGGTCTTTGAGGGCTTCATGGATTTCCTTGCGTATATGACCCTCGTCAAACAGCAAGACCAATGGTTTGTAGTTGAAAGCCCTTGCGACTATATGATACTGAACTCAGTCGCCAACCTCAAACGAGCATTGCAGTACCTTGACCGTTATACCCACATCCATTGCTTCCTCGACAACGACCAGGCAGGACGCAAGACGGTTGAGAGCATCAGCAATGTATTCGAGTACAGGGTGACGGACGAGTCCTTCAGGTATGCCGATTACAAGGATGTCAACGACTATCTGATGAGGAAGAAACGAACGGCATCGGAATGACATTATCAAGACGAAAACATCATCATTTGGTGCAAAAATGGCTTCAAAGCATTGAAATCGCATATCAAATCTGCACTTTTTCGCCAAAACATGCCTGATTCTCAATTATTATCCTTATTTTTGCATCGTTTTAATGTATTGTTAAAATGTAGCAGAATGGAATTGAAAAAAGAAATAAGGATATTGGGCAGACGCTTTGAAGTGGAACCTCGTGCCAAGGAAAGCTTGAAAGGTATCACTGTCGGAGAGAAACTCTCATATAGATTCTATGACGGCACATACCAAGGCATGCCCCTGCTGTTCGTTGAGCCTAAGAAAGCAGTCAATCCCTCTCCACGGGCTTGCGCCATCACTGGCAAGCGGTTGACCGAAGCCTTGGGGCTGCCCGCAGTATTCATCCTTGCGCCCGGGCCCACCTACGAGCGGCACAGGTTAGCGGACAAGGGAGTCTTCTTTGTCATGTCCGAGGAATATGCCCACTTGCCTGGCATCATTGCGTTGGAAAAGACAAGCAACAGGAAGATTGCCGAGGTGCTGACCCCTGTAGCGCAATACCTTTTGCTCTATCACCTGCAGGTCGGCAGCCTTGAAGGAATGTCGCCAAGGGACATTGCACCCTTGCTTCCATATTCCTATGAAAGCGTCACGTTGGGCGTCACCTGCCTTGAAGATGTAGGGCTGTGTCAAAAGATTCAGAACGGACAGCGCAGCAAGGTGGTACACTTCGAGCTGAAGGGCAAGGAACTGTGGGACAAGGCACAGAACGTCTTGCTGTCACCCGTAGAGAACCTTATCTATTGCGATGACATACGCTTGGATGCGGAATATCCCGTATGCGGCATCAATGCCTTGGCGCATTATACCATGCTCAACCCCGACAGGGAACAGATGATGATGATGACAAGCAAGGAATACCGTGCCGTCAAGTCTGCTGATGCCATGGAGAATCCCAACATCTATGACGGCAACTATATTATAGAGGTATGGAAATACCCAGTCGTCAGCAAAATAGGAGAAAAGAACCAGTGGGTTGACCGCCTTTCCCTTGTCCTTACGTTGAGGGAGGACGATGATCCGAGAGTAGAAAAAGAAGTAGAACGAATAATCAGTGAACAAAAATGGACGGATTAGATAAGTTCCGCGAGGCATTTGCGGAATACTCAGACAACTATGTGGTGATAGGCGGCGCAGCCTGTGACATCACCATGTCCAATACCGTGGTGCGCCCCCGCGCCACACACGACATCGACATGATAGTCATCGTAGAGAACATGACCGAGGCATTCGCCAACCGCTTCTGGCAGTTTGTACGTGAGGCAGGCTATCGACCTGAAAAGAGGAAACAGGAGGCTGGTGAACCATCAAGATATGAAATGTACCGCTTCCTTGATGGCAAAGATGGTTATCCTGAGATGATAGAACTGCTGTCACGCCACCCCGATGTGCTTGGAGAACCCAAGGGATTTGTCATAGAACCTATCCCGACCGATGAAGATGTGTCGAGTCTCAGTGCCATCATAATGGACGATGACTACTATCACTTCACTATCGCACACAGCCAACTGACTGATGGCATACGCCATGCCAATTCCGCAGCCTTGATAGCGCTGAAGGCAAGAGCCTACCTCAATCTCATGGCAGACAAGAGGGACGGCAAGCATGTGAACACCAAAGACATCAAGAAGCACCGTTCTGACGTTCTGAAGAATGTGGTCATAATGACCGAGGACAACATTGAGGCACCTGCTTCCATAGTGGTATGTATAAGGGAGTTTGTCGCCTCCATCAGAGAAGACTGGACAACTCTCGCAGAACCATTGTCAAAGTCGCTCGGTCAAGACGAGGCATTTGTGACCGGACTGTTGGACCAACTAGATGAATTGTTTATAGAAGCATGAACAATATGAAGATACAATACGCATCCGACCTACATCTGGAGTTTGCCGACAACTGGCGGTATCTGAAAGCCCACCCCTTGGAGGTGACGGGCGACATACTGCTGCTTGCCGGTGACATCGGCTATCTCGGTGATGACAACTACTCCAGACATCCCTTTTGGGACTGGGCATCGGAGAACTACAAGGAGGTGCATTGCTGCATGGGCAACCATGAGTTCTACAAATACTATGATGTGGCGACACTGCCCGACGACTATCTCTTGGAGATACGTCCCAACGTGTTCAGCCACTACAATGGTGTTGTGAAGATTGGCGACACCGACATCATCCTCTCCACCCTTTGGTCGAGGATTCCTTTGGAGGACGCTTACTTCACAGAACAAGTGATAAGCGATTTCCGCCGTATATTATATAAAGGTGAGCTTATGACCCATGCCCAATTCAATGCAGAGCATGAACGTTGCCTTACGTTCATCAAGGAAGCTGTGGCACATTCGCAGGCAGCCCATAAGATTGTCGTCACCCATCATGTGCCGTCGTTCCGTATGCTCCACCCCAAGTTTAAGGGCAGCAAGGCAAACGGGGCTTTCACTGTAGAACTGGAGGACTATATCACCGATAGCGGCATTGACTATTGGATATACGGACACTCGCACACAAACATCGATGCCAGGATAGGCAACACCCAATGCCTGTCCAACCAGTTGGGCTATGTATTCTCCAACGAGCATCAAGACTTCTCCCACGACAAGCATCTGACCATATAGCCATCCACATTTTCTCATCCACCCTCTTTACAGGCTCTTCCCTATCGGAAGGGCTTTTTTTGTGTTCTTCGAGTTTGATTTTTGAGTATGATTGCGAGTGTAATCAAAATTAGAGTTAAGATTTGGCTCTGCGGAAAGGCATTTCGGTTTAAGATTGAAGAAAAGGTAGTTCCTTTGCACTGGCAATAAGCCAAATCATAGTAAAATCAAACTTGAAAAATGAAGTCATTTGTAATATTCGCCATTGTCGTGACCGTAATCTATATCATCTACTATACGGTCATCATCGTGCAGGATCTGTACGGTAAGCCCAAGGACGAGAAGTCACAGGGCGAGTCGTTTGATGTCAGTGACATGACCAATGAAGAAGAGTCGATAGCGGTCAGCGAGAGCGACGGCGGCTTCAGCGTAGGCGATAACCAGTATGAGACAGCCTACGAGGAGAAGCAGCTTGCAGAGCCTACAGAGGAGGCATCCGCCACTGCGGAAGAGAGCAAACCTCATGTGCTTGAAAAGATACAAAGCGCAATCGAGAAGAAGATGGAGGAAGTGAATACCACCTATTCCGACCCCATGTATTCGGATGAATTGATAAACACCATCATCGCCCGTGGCCTCCGTCACAATGGTCGTGAAATGGTCAAGGTGGAATCACTCAATAATGAGATATGATGTCAAAAACAAGAAGTGCATTTCTATCATTATATGCCGCTTTAACCCCAGCTCTGGCCAGTGCTAAGTGTGGCAACGTGGACTACAGCTGGGGAGCGGACGCACTTGCGAGTGCCCATGACTATGCCGTAACAATGATGTTGTATGTTGTTTATATGTGCTATGCAGTGGCGGGCATCGTGGTCATCGTCAGTGCCTTGCAGATATATATAAAGATGAACACTGGCGAAGAGGGAGTGAAGAAGAACATCATGATGCTGGTGGGAGCCTGCCTTTTCCTCATAGGAGCGACCATTGTCTTCCCCGCTTTCTTCGGCTATCAGATTTGAGATACAGGTGATACGAGATAAGATAACTCAAAGTGTAACAAATTAAAAGGTAAAAAGAATGTTTGAAAGGATTAACAAGAAGGTGAAGGGACTCTTCTCTTCACAGCGTATGAAAATGCTCGCCCTGATGTTGCTTGTCGGCACCACCGCAGCAATGGCACAGAACGCAGCCGGCGACTATTCGGCAGGCACGACCGCGCTTACCACAGTGACGGAGGAAATTGCCAAGTATGTGCCTATTGTGGTGAAGCTCTGCTACGCCATTGCAGGTGTCGTTGCCATCGTCGGTGCGATCTCAGTTTACATCGCCATGAACAACGAGGAACAAGACGTCAAGAAGAAGATCATGATGGTCGTCGGCGCATGTATTTTCCTCATTGCAGCAGCCCAGGCTCTGCCTCTGTTCTTCGGCATTGGAGGTTAAGCGCAGCGTAAGTTTGTAAGTATGTAGAACGCTAAAACACTGACAGTTATGGTAGAGACAAAGCAGGAACGGTTTCCGGATTATCCCATTTTCAAGGGACTGCAACGTCCATTGGAGTTTTTCGGGTTGCAGGGACGCTACATCTACTGGGCGGCAGCCACTGCAGGAGGAGCCGTTGCGGGCTTCATCCTCGGCTACTGCATCTTCGGTTTCGTGGCAGGACTCGTGCTGCTTGTCCTTGCCGTGGCTGTCGGTGGCGTTCTCATCGTCATGAAGCAGCGCAAGGGCTTGCACAGCAAGAAAAGTGACAACGGCATATTCATCTATGCCTATTCAAAGAAAGTGTAAAACAAAAAAAGAGAATCCATTATGTCCAAGTGGAATGCTATCAATGATTGTAAGTGAATGGAGGTGGGGGCATCACGCATGAGGGTGCGCCCGCCTTTTTGCGATTAAAAAAGAAAAGAAAATGACCCTATACATCATACTCATATTCTCAGCCATCTGCGTGGGCATGGCCATCAGTGTCAAGGCATTCGGCACGGGAGGCAAGCGCAAGCGCATCTTCCAGGACATCTACTTCTCCATCGAGGAAGTGGATGGCATCGGCGTGCTCTATACCAAGACAGGCGAATACTCCGCCGTGCTGAAGATGGAGAACCCCGTGCAGAAATATTCCGCCAACATCGAGGCCTACTATGAGTTCACCCACCTCTTCGCCGCCCTTGCCCAGACCTTGGGCGAAGGCTATGCGCTGCACAAGCAGGACGTGTTTGTGAGGAAGGCGTTCAAGGAAGAGAATGGAGGAAATCATGAGTTCCTGAGCGAGAGTTACTTCCGCTATTTCAACGGCAGACCGTTTACTGACAGCGTCTGCCACCTCACCATCACACAGGAGAACAAGAAGAGCCGCCTGATGTCGTTCGACAACAAAAAATGGCGCGACTTCCTGGTGAAGATACGTAAGGTGCACGATCAGCTGAGAGATGCCGGTGTGAAGTCCCGCTTCCTCGACAAGACGGAAGCCAGCGAGTATGTGGACCGCTTCTTCTCCATGAACTTCCGTGACAAGGTGGTGTCGATGACCAACTTCAAGGTCGATGACGAGACCATCGGCATGGGCGACCGCTGCTGCAAGGTGTATAGCCTTGTGGATGTGGATTGTGCCAACCTGCCTTCGGTTATCCGTCCCTACGCCAATATCGAGGTGAACAACACCAGTATGCCCGTTGACCTCGTGAGCATCGTCGATAGCGTGCCCGGTGCCGACTGCGTGGTGTTCAACCAGATGGTGTTCGTGCCCAACCAGAAGCGAGAGCTTGCCCTGCTCAACAAGAAGAAAAACCGCCATGCCTCCATGCCCAACCCCAGCAACCTGATGGCTGTGGAGGACATCAAGCGTGTGCAGGAGGTGATAGCCCGTGAGAGCAAGCAGCTCGTCTATACCCACTACAACCTCGTGGTGGCAGTGAGCGGCGACACCGACATACAAAAGTGTACCAACCATCTCGAAAACTCCTTTTCGCGCATGGGCATCCACATCAGCAAGCGGGCCTACAACCAGTTGGAGCTGTTCGTCAACTCCTTCCCCGGCAACTGCTATGGCATGAATGCCGACTACGACCGTTTCCTTACCCTCGGCGATGCTGCCACCTGCCTGATGTACAAGGAACGCATCGTGCATAATGAGGACACCCCGCTGAAGATCTACTATACAGACCGCCAGGGTGTACCCGTAGCCATCGACATCACAGGAAAGGAGGGAAAGGAGAAGCTGACCGACAACTCGAACTTCTTCTGTCTGGGTCCTTCGGGCAGCGGCAAGTCGTTCCACATGAACAGCGTGGTACGCCAGTTGTGGGAGCAGAACACCGACATCGTCATGGTCGATACGGGAAACTCGTATGAGGGACTCTGCGAGTATGTGGGCGGCAAGTACATCGCCTACACGGAGGACAAGCCCATCACCATGAACCCCTTCAACATCAGCAAGCGGGAGTTGAACATCGAGAAGATTGACTTCCTGAAGAACCTGATACTGCTGATATGGAAAGGCTCGGAGGTGCAGATACCCGAACTGGAGTTCCGTGTGGTGGAGCAGTTGGTGACGGAGTATTACGACTTCTACTTCAACGGCGTGCAGCCCTATCCTTCCTCACAGAAGGAGACCCTCCGCAAGAACCTCTCCACGATGGAGAAGCGGCGCGGCACGGAGCTGACTCAGATACACGACAAGGTGGAGAAGCTCATCCACGGACTGGAGGAGCGGCGCATGGCATTGGCAGTGAAGACCCTGTCTTTTGACTCGTTCTATGAGTTTGCCTGTGAGCGTCTCGACCAGATATGCATTGAGAACAACATCACCACCATCGACTGCGACAACTTCGCCTATATGCTCCAGAACTTCTACCGTGGTGGCAAGTACGACAAGATTCTCAACGAGAACGTGGATAGCACCCTGTTCGACGAGACCTTCATCGTCTTCGAGGTGGATGCCATCAAGGAGAACAAGCAGCTCTTCCCCATCGTAACGCTCATCATCATGGACGTGTTCCTGCAGAAGATGCGTCTGAAGAAGAACCGCAAATGCCTGGTCATCGAAGAGGCATGGAAAGCCATCGCCTCGCCGCTGATGGCCGAGTACATCAAGTACCTCTACAAGACCGCCCGAAAGTTCTGGGCGAGTGTGGGCGTGGTGACACAGGAGATACAGGACATCATCGGCAGTCCCATCGTGAAGGAAGCCATCATCAACAACTCCGACGTAGTGATGCTGCTCGATCAGAGCAAGTTCCGTGAGCGATTTGACGAGATTAAGGCGATATTGGGATTGACCGATGTCGATTGCAAGAAGATTTTCACGGTCAACCGATTAGAGAACAAGGAAGGACGCAGTTTCTTCCGTGAGGTGTTTATCCGACGGGGATCAACGAGCGGAGTGTATGGTGTGGAGGAGCCGCACGAGTGCTATATGACCTATACCACCGAGCGAGCCGAGAAGGAGGCATTAAAACTCTATAAGCGTGAACTGAAGTGCAGCCATCAGGAGGCTATTGAGCGGTATTGCAGGGACTGGGATGCCAGTGGCATCGGGAAGTCGTTGGCATTTGCTCAGAAGGTGAATGAGGCGGGAAAGGTGCTCAATCTGACGGATAACTGCCCGACAATAAAATTGTCGGGAACGGTGGCTGAGTAGTAGATGCTATCAGTAGTGAATACTACCAATAGTAGATACTACAAGTAGTAAAGTAGTGGAATAGTATAAAGTCAAAGTAGTAGAAACGTAAAGTAGTGAAGCAATGAGACGTTTACACCTTATTATAATATATATGTGTCTGACGCTTGTCGTGGGAAAGGTTCATGCGCAGTATTACAGCGTGAACTATGACAAGCAGACCGTTGCCGCCATGGCTGCCGCATTCGGTGCTGGAGCTATGGCAGAGAGCTATTATAACGAGCAGGTGGGCGAAATCTTGAAGCACTACAATGCCGCAGAGGTTGCCACTGCCGGTATCTTCGCCGCCAAGTTCTTGGAGCGCAAGGCATTCACCGACCTCGGCATCTGGAGCAGCAGTACGGAGAACTACTATTACCGCCGCATCCACAATATGGTGATGAACAAGATTATGCCCAAGATATGGACGGTGGCAGGCATGATGCTGAAGAGTCCGCAGACCGCCCTCTACTGGGGCAGTTATCTGATGAAGATATGTGCCGATACCAAGTCGCTGTGTATGCAGTTTGAGAGTGTAGTGACCAACAGCAGCCTGACCTTTGCCGACATCCAGTTTTTGGAAATCAACCAGGAGATAGCCGCCATCCTCAAGCTGTCGGAGATTGGCAATGTGGACTGGCAGCAGCTGTTGGATGACATCGCCAGCGTGCCCGGCAATTTCACTGTAGAAAACCTCACCGCCGACATCAACACACTTTACAACATGGGAGCATCCTTGGCTACCGCAGGCATCAACGGGGCATCGGACGCACTCTTGCAACAGAGTGCCTTCAATGACCTTTTCAGTGGCAAGATGAGTAAAATCATCGACATCTATGATAATTACCACGACCTGTATGAACAGGCAGAGAACGGCATCGGCAGCACCCTCCTCAGTCTGGTGGGTGGCGAGGATAACGTGGCAGCCCTCTTCGACCTCTCTAACTACAACATCACCTCGTGGATGACTGACTATCTGAGCGAGACGCAGGGCAACTACTACACGCAGCGTTGGTACATCGCCCGACGTGACCAAGGCAGCGTGAGCCTCTGTGACTACTATCCTCCGACCGATGACAACAGCATCCTGAACGGTGACCATTGGTATCGTATCAATACTTCTGATCCCAACTTCTACCCTAACAGCACGCAGCGAGAGCAGATACTGGCCAATTCGGAGAACCATGCCGGATGGAGTCGCAGCCGTGTGCAGCAGCTCAACGCACAGAACGACGGCTTCACCTATACGATGAACTACTGGATGTCGTCGTATATCATCAGCCGTGGTGGCAAGCAGACCAAGAAGGCCTACGCCTACGAGATACACGTCACCAAGAGCTGGAACAACGTGGAAGAGGTGTATGAGGATGTCTTCGACTCCTACAGTATGGACTTGAATACCTTCAAACGCCAGTTGCAGGCACGTCTCTCGGAGTACAACGACAACGAAGAGGGCTATGTCTATTACATCGGCAGTGACGCACGCCGCTACTACCAAGCCACCGATGCCGCCAAACTGAAGGGCGTGGAGAGCGTGACCATCAGTGTCACCTGTTCGGACGGTGTCACCCTCGGACAGGGCAGCACGCAGTACAAGTGCCGTGAGTGCGGCGGTTCGCTCAATGCCCACAGCAAGGAATGCGCCATGCGGACAACCGTATCAGAAAACAATCTCGACCTCTCGGAACTGGACGAGAAGGAACGTGAGGCAAACAGCAAGATAGCCCTGTTGGATGCGCAGATAAGCCAGTTGGAGACAGAGAACAAGAACCTGCTCACGCAAATAGCCAATGCCTCCGTGGAGGAAGCCCCGGCCTTGCGACAACAATACAATGCCAACAAGACGAAGATAGGCAACCTGAAGAAGGAGTTGGCGACATGGCAGCAGCAGTTGGCAGATATACAGAATGCCAAGAGCGAGGCGGCTAATGACAATGCCACCGCCACCGATGACTACTACCGCATCCCTGCCATCATGCAGGATGTGAAGTCAGCCTACAGCCTCACGTGGCAAGGAGCCGGTTCGTGGAACGGCTATACATACGTGCGCACTGCCACCATGCCCAACATCAACGGCATCATCACCTTCAAGGCGAGCCTGTCCATTGCGAGGAAACCCAAGTACTTCCTTGGTATCAAGATACACCGTGCGATACTGCAAATCTCGTGGGAACTGACCTCGGAATACACCGACACACAGGTAGTGGATGTACTGACCCTTGACCCGAATGCCTCTGACGAGGAGAAGACGAGGCAGGTGAACAACCGTATCTCTGAGATAGCACAGGAGTTCCCGTCGTGCAGCATCACCACGGAGTATGCCAAGAGCGAGGCGACACAGACCGCAGACAATGACGATGTGATACACCTGCTCTGGTCGAGCGACCGCCTGGAGATAGCCCGTGAGATAGATAGCCGTATCACCAAGATATACGCCGACTTGGTATCATTGGAGAAGATGATGCACTACAAGCGCAGCATCATTGACGTGCTGAAGGACATCCTTCCATCGATAGATGCCGACCAAGGTCGCAGAAGGACACTCATAGAAGAGTGCTACGAGCGATGGAGGGAGAATGCAGACCCTAACAGAGGGGATGGCGACGAAAACGATAACGAGAATGAAAATTGAGGGAGGAACAGAGAATGAGACATACCATCATCATAGCTCTCTTGCTGATTACCCTCTTCCCCAAGACAGCCTTGGCGCAATGGGGGTTCGATGCGGTATCGGTGGAAGCATACATTAACGACCACAAGAAGCAGCGCAGCCTCTTGCTGGCACGCAGCACACTGGAGTACAGCAACCAACTGCTGCATGAATACAGCAGTGAGGAGGTAGGCAAGTACAAGGAACTGAATGTGGATTTGGACAAATACACCCGTGCCTTTGACATCATCGATGTGATGTACCAGTCATTGCGCACGGTGCTGAACGTAAAGAGCACCTACCAGACGGTGAGCGACCGCATCAGTGACTACAAGAACCTGTTGGAGGACTTCAACGAGAAGGTCATCAAGCGGAAACACATCGAACTGGCGGACACGATGCTCATCTCTATCAACAAGAAAGCCATCGACAACATATACAACGAAGGAAGTCAACTCTATCATAGCGTCAACGACCTCGTGCTGTATGCTACGGGCGCAGCTGCCTGTTCCACCTCCGACCTGCTGATGGTGTTGGACAATATCAACAACTCGTTGGACCTGATAGAAAAACATCTGAACCAAGCATACTTCCAGACATGGCGGTATGTACAGTTGAGAATGGGCTATTGGAAAGAGAAGATATATCGGACCCGGACGAAGGAAGAGATACTCGAAGATGCCTTCAGCCGATGGAAAGTGGCAGGAAAACTTGACTATTGACGGATTGCAAACAAAAGAAGAATGAATATGAAGAAGACAATGATACTCATCATGGTGGCTGTAGCCACCATCACAGCTACAGCCCAAAGCGTAACCTACAACCACGACTCATCGAAGCAGAACCAGATAACGGTGATGGAGACGGGTGGCGGTTCTCTCACCCCTGAGTTCTATTATTGGCTGTTGCACAACAGCTACAAGAAGACGGCGGCAGAGAAGAACAAGTTGGGCTTCCGCACCCTTGCCGGCATCAACCTCTACAACCAAGTGGATGATGCGGAAAAGATAGACTCTGCCCTGACCAAGCGTGCGGAGGTGGAAGCCCTGAACGTCGCCGACCGTGAGATAGACCTTGCCTGGCTTACCGAGAGCAGCAAAATCAACGGTCAGTTGGACAAGATGAAGGCGAACATCGACCACATCATCCCCACAGGCAGCACCATCAACGGCAAACGCCGTTGGGAGGAACTGTACAATATGTACCAGTGTGCCGTGAAATCCACCAAGGATGCCTATATGCCCAATGCGCAGAGGAAGCGACAGTATCTGAGCATCTATGCGGACCTGACGGCACAGAACGAGACACTACTGAAATACCTCGTACAGCTCAACACCCAAAACCAGACCACCGCCCTTCTGGCAGCCACCAACGACCGCGTGGTGCATAAGGGCAGCATCATCAGCGATGCCAAGAGCCGTTGGCAGGAGAACATGAAAGGTGTAAGGAGCACGACAGGCACTGAAGGCGATGATGCCAACGGTGGTGATGGTGAAGAAAGTGTAAACAGATAAATCAGAATGAATTATGAAACAGAAAAACGAGTTTAACGTCCCTCCTCCATCAGAAGACGGAACAAGGGAATTGAGGAAAGAGATTCAGAAGATGAAGCGTGACAATCGCTTCCTGAGAATGAGACTGGCAACGAACATGGCAAGAAAGCAGGTTCTGCAAGATACTTTGCGGAATACAGCTGCACTTGTCAGACAGGTAGGTCAAACACCAGTCGTGAATGCTGCGGATGCAACATCCAAAACGATGTATGGACTTACGGCATGTGCCCGTTCGTGTGGCACCTCCCTTGGCAGACTATATAAATGGTTGCAGTATGAAGGTGTGATGCACAGAGAAGGTGACCTATGGGTAATTGACGAGCCGTATCAAGACAAGGACTACTTTTTCTACCTTTTCGGACTCCGAAACTGTTTCAGTAGATTGTATCTGAGAGTCACCCCCAAGGGATTGGAGCTTATTAGGGAGATACTGACACGTCACCCTATAGAAATACGATATATTCAAGAAAACAAAAAATAACTGATGGCAGACAACATACTCAGCGATTTCGGCATCAACATCCTCGAAGAGGAGATTGACGATGTGATATTCCAGACCAACGAGTTCCTTACCGATGCCACCTTCACTGGCTCACAGGGGCCATTCTGGTGGATCCTCCAAATGTGTATGGCATTGGCGGCACTGTTCTCCATCATCGTGGCGGCAAGTATGGCTTACAAGATGATGGTGAAGAACGAGCCGTTGGACGTGATGAAACTGTTCAAGCCACTGGTGGTGAGCATCATCCTCTGTTGGTGGTACCCACCAGCTGACACAGGCATGACCAATAGCGGCAGTAGCTGGTGCGTATTAGACTTCCTATCCTATATCCCGAACTGCATCGGCAGTTACACCCACGACCTCTATGAGGCAGAGGCGACCCAAATCTCTGACAAGTTTGAGGAGGTGCAGCAGTTGGTCTATGTCAGGGACTCGATGTACACCGACCTCCAGGCACAGGCAGACGTGGCGCATAAGGGCACGTCAGACCCCAACCTGATAGAGGCGACGATGGAGCAGACGGGCGTGGACGAAGTGACCAACATGGAGAAGGATGCCAGCAAATTGTGGTTCACCTCACTGACGGCAGGGGCTGTGGTGGGCATCGACAAGATAGTGATGCTGATAGCCCTCATCGTGTTCCGTATCGGTTGGTGGGCAACGATATACTGTCAGCAGATATTGCTCGGAATGCTCACGATATTCGGTCCGATACAATGGGCGTTTTCATTGCTGCCCAAGTGGGAAGGAGCGTGGGCGAAATGGCTGATACGCTATCTGACAGTACATTTCTACGGAGCCATGCTCTACTTCGTAGGTTTCAGAAACGATGTAACCCTTTGTAAATCAGTATCGTTTTGGGAGAAGATAGGCTTCACGTAACAAACCTGCACCAAAAATTAGAAAAATAAATCTAAAGAAACACAAATGTGGTGCAGTTGCCATCTTTACAGTGCAAAGATACAAAAATTTCTTCAAACTCAGTCCACTTCTTCCAATTATTTTTTCTATCCACCTTTCACGATTCCTGAACGGTGGATTTGATTCAGGACAGCGCAACTACACCACTATCGATTGATAAGAAATCAAACTCAACAAAATGCACATTTGAGAATGGTTTATAGTATGATTTTTCGCGTAAAATCATACTTGAATCATAAATAGTTTTAATATCAAGCTCCTTGCAAAGTCGTTTTATCCGAGTTCGTCAATCTAAGCGTAACTTTGCATCACAAAACGATTCGTGCTATCGTGTTAGCCGATTGCAAATATATAATATAAGGTAGGTCAGGATAATGCCCAAACATTTCTTGCTTTTCCATACAACTGGACAATAGTCAAAGAAATCAAGCAAATTCAATTCTTTGGTACCTTTTGCATGTGCAAATAGAACCAAGCCGACAAAATTGGTTCGAAAATGACTGGTTTTGAGGACTAATTTCCTGAAAATGCTCCTGCTCATAATAATTTTGCATCGTCATTTCGCGAATGTCACACTTGCTCAAAGGAACTAAATCAATAATGCGTATGTCAGAAAACAAGAAAACCAACGTCCAGAAGGACACAGACCTCCATCAGCAGGTAGAAGAGCTCAAAGAGCGTATGAAGGCTATGGAGAACATCCTTGACAACGGCAAGGAGATTTTAACCGTTGAAGAAGCTGCCAAGTTCATGGGCATCGCTCGCAGTTCTCTCTACAAGATGACCTCAGACCAGTTGATTCCATTCTACCGTCCAAACGGCAAGATGATCTACTTCGAGAAGTCAGAGATTCTCGCCTGGATTCGTCGCAACCGCCAGAGTTCAAAGGCTGAGATTCAAGAGGCTGCTATCATGCATGAGCAGAAGCTTGGTATGAGAAGCGCACAGACAGGACGATAATTTGTTCTTCCATGGTGAATAAGAATTGTTCTTCCTATATCAATGATATTCGATGCTCAGGTTTGAACACTATACATTTCATTACGGTGCCATTGCCCAAAGGGCTATTCATTTCCCTTATGTCATTGATACTGGATATAGGAGAACAGTTCTTTCGCCTATCCTTCGCTAATGCCAGGTTGCTCGGAAGAACAAGTTCTGATTCCGGCATCTGCATGGCGAGAACGTAAAACAACCAAAGTATGGCAAACAAAAATGATAATACACTTCACTTCGGGAAAGTTCGTGTCGAGCTCTCTCCAGAGGCTTGTGAATACCTTGGTGGGATAACAAATGGGATAACAATCTGGAATATCTATTCGGAATTACTGAATCAGTTATCCCAAACCAATGGTACTATCGTCAAGCGAGGCATTCAGATCCCCCTATCAGAGGGAGAACTGGATTGCTCGGTCAACTCTCTCTGTAAGCGACTCGGCATAGGACCGAAACCAATGACCAAAGTACTGGACAGATTTGTGGAACTCGGTCTTATCCGTCGCACTCCTTCCAAACTAGCATCCATAGCAGATATGGTATCTGTTGTTGGATGGACTGATGAAGATGGCTATCATGAGTTATGCCATTCTGGAGAACAAAAAGTTGACGCATTGCAGAGTCATACGGATGCTGTTGAAGACAATCCTTCTCCCTCTGGTCAAAATCCCGATGACACACCCATTGAGCAACCTGACAAGCAGATATTGCCCGATGAGTGTTCCAAACAGGAAGCAGACGAGCAGCATATCAAAGTTGACGATGCTGAGCAGTTCCAATCTGGCAATCTTCAGCAGTCTGACGAGCAGACACCTGATGATTCACCAGATGAGGCAGATAATCCTTCGGAGTCTATCGATGCTCAGGAACCTGACACATCTTCTAATATAGATACGCACGAAACTTCTGATGAAGATCCGTCCGTTTCTGAGGACTTGCAGGAGCAAGGAGATTCGTCACCGACAGAGGCACCCCCACTGTCTATGACTGACATCGTAAACCAGATGACTGGAGCCAACCAGGGCTTTGTAATTCCTTCGGTTATCACTGCTCCACCTGTAAGGCAAAAGCCTCACGGCAAGCGTCCAAAAGCCGAAAACCAAGGCTGAAAGCCATGCCGTAAACGGGTAAAAAATAGATAGGTGATTTTTCAAAGCAAGTTAGTGTTTTGAGTACTCAAAACCTACTCATTTTTCACCACCTCTGGCGGTTCGATGAGTCTGACAGCAACGGTCTTACGACCTGCCGAATGACGCTACGCTGCTTCCCATGAGTATTGGCTGTGACTTCAAGATCCATCGCTATGCTTCTGGAACTTTCAGTCACTCCCAGTACTCGGAAGCCAGAGTTGAAAAATCACCTGTAAGCCTTGATTAAAGCATCCTGTGGTATTCCATCCTCGGATGATGCCAGAGGGCTTTACACCGATGCCGGAGAGTTATTCATTTGGAGACTACTGCACAGAACCTATGGAAGAATTGGCAATGCCATACTGCCTATGGATATGGCAGAGCACACGCCATCGATCTGCCTAATGCTGTCAGAACAATGGCGTTATGTTGAACAATAATTTTACAAGAATATGTCAAAACAAAATAGAATAGATACACAGAAGAAAGGCGGTCGCCCTAAACTCGAATTATATCAGAAGCGACGCCACCAGTTCAAGGTTTCATACAATGACACTGATCTGGAGAAGATGGAAATGGAAGCGAAGAAGCATAAGAGATCGCCTAAAAAGTGGATGCACGATGCACCACTCCAAAAGACAGATGTGGCATATACGGATGAGGAACAGACTGACTATGTCCGTAAGCTTGCTGGCATGGCTAACAACGTAAACCAGATTGCTCATGAGGCACATCTTGGAGGTCTGCATTCCCTCGAAGATAAGTGCAAGGAAGTACTGAATCTAATCACCACTTTGATAACCCGAATCTTCAAAGGTGGTGACTTGTCTAAAGCCTAATTGGAGAACAGTTCGGAATAACAAATCAGCAAAACAAATGGGATAACAATGGTTGCAAAGATTGTAAAAGGACAGAACTTCAAAGGTGCCATTGATTACATCACTGACATCTACGGCAAGGACAAACAAAAGAAGGGTGCGCGTCTGATCTATCATTCTTCGGGAATACCGCCCAATGCGGATAACAGAATGATGGCTATGCTTATGGATTCGTATGCCCGAAAGGGAGATCATAATCTTGGGGAGCCAGTACGACACTTCATCCTCTCTTTTAGCAGATGGGACAGTCCAAAGCTGACAGACGAATTGATGACCAGGATATGGCTTGAGTTCTTAACCCGAATGGGCTACAAGGACACAGAGAATATCCTTGCTCGTCATAAGTCAGCAAAGAATCCTCACATGCATGGCTTGACCACTCGTGTTGATTCTAAAGGCAACGTAGTTAGCGACTCTTTTGAAGAAGGACGTGCCGCTCGTGTAGCACTCGAACTTACTCAGAAATATGGTCTTCACATATCGTCAGGAAAGGTAGATGTCAGCCGTGACAGGCTTCGTGGCAAGGATAAGGCAAAGTACAAAATCTATGATGCCATCTGTGCTGCAAAGGAAAAGACTGAAAACTGGAAGGGTTTTGAGGATGAACTTGCAAAAGATGACATCAAGATGAAACTCCATGTCAACAATGTGACCGGAAAGATTCTCGGTGTTTCGTTCAGCACAGACGGATTCAGTTTCAGTGGAAGACAGATTGATAAGTCCATGACTCTGGCAAAACTCTCTGAGAAGTACGGCGATTTTATTGAAATCGTTCATGAAAACGTCCGTGAGCACTACGAGGAGAAGCGTGAGGCATACCTGCACCGCTTGCCTATGAGTGAGTATTTCACTGCTCTTCGCACCACTAAGACGTTCGATGACATTTATCCTAATGGAGTGCCAAAACTCAAATTGCCTAGTGTCAGAACGGCTATCGGTGATTCAATGTACGACAAGTTGGTTGACCAGGGCGACCTCATTCCATCCAAGGATGGCAATTCTGACTTCGTACCTCTGGCAGTACTGCTATTCGTCATTCTTACCCCATATCAGCCTCAGTTGTCTGTTGGTGGTGGAGGTGGCGGTCAGTCAAGTGGCTGGGGTAAGAAGGATGATGACGATGAACGCTGGAAGTTTAAGTTCAACATGAGTGTTCTACATTCCAAGTCAAAGAAACCACAATATAAACCTAAGCGATAAATTATGGCTAAGAAAAAAGAACAGGAACCACAATCTGAGGGTGCTGTTATCATCGAACAGGTTGGTCAGATCAACCAGACGATTCAGGCACAAGGCAGTAGCAATCGCACTCGCCATAATGCCGTTATGAACGGTCTTGCCTCGTTAGGACTGTATTTTGGCATGACCATCAAGGATGATGGTACTGTAGATGAATACAATAAAGATGCGCTGAAGGTAACTTTCAACCAAGAAGGCTATAAGACTATGGCAGAATCCATTCTTGCCAGAATGCCAAAGCCTGCACCTCCAAAAGTAGCTCCTGCCACGGTTGATGATAGCGTTCATTACAAGAACAATGACTATCTAATGGAACATCTGCTTCTTCGTTGGATGAACTGGAAAGATGAACGCTACAAAGAGGAGAAGGAAGAGATTCTTGCTACCGTCAAGGAACACATAAGGACAGTTATTCTCGAACACTACGAGCAGGAAGCCAAGAAGAAAAAAAGAAAGTCTTCATGGCGTAAGACTAAGCGCAGATTCGTGAAGTTCTATACTGGCTATGTATCAGATAAGATCAAGCACATGATAGCCTTCACTGTTGCCATCATGGGTGTTGTCTTCGGTGTTGCTGCTTATGTTGCAGTGGATGCGTATAAGGCTAAACTCGATGATGAGTTTTTCGAGTACAGAACCATTCGCCCTTTCCTCGTTGCTGACAAGGATTACTTTACGACCATTGAGAACTTAAAAGAGCTCATTCGTCGGGAGGACAAGCAGCACCTTCGTAATGCTTACGATTCCGTTGCCTTCGAAAAGTACATGAAGAAGGAATGGGAGAAGCGTCAGCATCAGGAGGCTGAAAAGAAGAGATTAGAGAATCAGAAGTGATCGTTATATCTTTATTATTAACAATTTAACAACTTTAAGACAATGCAAAACAAAATCATTGTAACGGTTGGACTTAAGGGTGGCGGAGGTAAAAGTACCGTGTGTGCTAACCTCGCCATGCACCTTGTTGACAAGGGCATCCCTGTTATAGTCTATGATGCGGACATCCAGCAGACGCTTGTCCGTCATCGTCAGCGTGAACTGGCAGAGCATCCAGATGCAGAACTGCCATATCAGTTATTGCCTTTCAGCACCGCCAATGCTGACGAGGTTAAGTCAAACATGCAGAAGTTGAAGGAGGTTCCGGCAGTTATCCTCATTGATTGCCCTGGCAACATCAATGATGCTTGCCTTCAGCACATCTACGCTGCAGCTGATTTAGCCGTGGTACCAACTCGCTATGACTTCGACAATCTCGACACGACAATCCTCTTTGCAGATCTTTTCGTTCAGATTAGCAAGGCTAAGATGCTGTTCATTCCTAACTGCATCAGTGAGATTGAGTTGCGACGCCCTGAGATTCAGGATGCTCGCAACAAAGCCAAAGACCTTCTTGAAATTTATGGCGATATTACGCCTCGCATCAAGCAATGTGTTACTGTGAAGTGCTACAGTACCATCTTCCCACATGACAAGTATCAGCGTAATGCGGTGAAGTTTGCGTTTGAGAAGATTATTGACGAAATTCTTTTGGCATGATGACAAATGAAAGCGAAAATACTGCTTATTTCTTCGAACACTTACACTTTGGATACTAATATAATGTTCCCAGCGTAACTATTGTATTTTTTTTGAGAATGATTAACCCACTGATCTTTGGCATTTCTGCTAAAATCAGTGGGCTTGCCATTTCCGTTGTCATTCTATTTAATACAAATCGTTTGACTGATATAAAAAGCCTCCCAGATTGGCAGTCTGAGAGGGCTATGATGATTATCGACGTGGTAATCTTCTGCAGTGTTGTCTTACGAACTCCCACTTGCCAAAGCGGAAGCGTTTGTAAGCTCTTACATGCACAGGCTTGTCATTACAGCACAGAACCGTGTTCCTTTTGGTCTATCCTTTAGTAGAAGGCCGGTTAGACTTCTACCAAAGAGACCTTACATATTTACTAGCCATAAGCGAATAATGATGAATTTTGTTAGTTTGATATAGGACTTCTCCTGCCAGTTCATCTATACTGCACAGTTAACTGGTCATACCTGTACAGGGATGGCAGCGACCTACTCTCCCGCTTTTGCAGTACCATGGGCGCATACGGACTTAACTTCTCTGTTCGGAAAGGGAAGAGGTGCCCCCCGTAGCTATAACTGCCTTTTGATTATCTTATATATTTTAATCTTGATTATCTATTGGTATAGCTTGAGATTCGTTTTCGATATGTTCATCTTTAGAGTTCTCCATGTCCTCAATATTTGCATCATTTGATTCTATCTCTAAGCTCTTATTAGAAGGCTGGTTGAAAAGGTTTTCAATCTTTGATTCTTTTTTTGATAAATCATCCGAATCATTTGAGGAACATCTACCCAAAGAGAAAACTACCCCTAATACTATTACAGCAAGGGCGATAAACATAATTTTCTTATTATCCTTTTTTATTGGAAAAACAATTGCAGGACGATTTTTCACAGGTGTAGGAACCGAGGAAGTTTTTTGTGTAGATTGTATAGCTACATTTGGAGAAGCGGCTTCTACCTCAATTGTTGCAACCTCTTCTTCATGCTCTATAGTAGAAACACCAGAAACCTTATCTATCGGAATGAGATAGGCTGTATAATTGTCCTTTGTTTTATCTGTACTTTCCGCTTCAAGTAAAACAAGTTTTTCTTTATCAGAACATTTCATCGAAAGAATTTCAACCAAACGTTCGTTAGTGAGTTGTTCCAAAACACCATCGCAACAAAGGAATATGTAGTCTCCTGTTTGTATGTCAGTCAGATGTTGAACTTCTGCTTTAAAACGCTTTTTTCCATGAGGTTGGATTGCTTTTGTTATGACATTCTTGCGAGGGAAATTCTTCGCTTCTTCAAGTGTTATTTCACCTGCTTGTAAAAGCGTGTTTACTAAGGAATGATCGGCACTTTGATAAAGCAATCCCTGTCCTGGACGTACATGATAAATTCTACTATCACCCATATGGGCTGCGAGAATACCATCATTGTGAATACAAACACATGTTAAGGTTGTTGCCATTGACACAGCCCCCTCATCAGAAGCTTCAGTGTCAATCTTTTCCAATTCGTCATAAGCCAAATTGACAGCTTCATGCAAATCGGCATCACTGACCGCATGATTATCTTTTAGAATCTTGGTAAGATATTCTCCAATAACTTTTGATGATGTTTGACTAGCAATTTCTCCATGTTCACTTCCACCAACACCATCACATAATACGATGCATGGATTGTTGGAAGAAACCTCTGAGAATAAAGGCCACACAGCATCTTCTTGTTGATCTTTGCGTCCTATTTGGCTATAGCCTATTGGTTTTCTTATTGATATTTTCATCCTTCTATCATCGTTTGTTCCTCATTAAAGCGAGGACGTTCAAAAACTAATTCCGTGTGTCCAAATGTCAAACGGTCGCCCCATTGCAGAACAACAATATCAGCATTTTGCAATAGTCTGCCATTTACCTTTATTGGGTTTTTGGGATTGGTTGGTTGTAGATGATGTTCTAAACCACTGCCACCTTCTTTGATGGTAATTACCGCATGTTGGCGACTCATATAACGGTCATCACTAATCTGAACTTCTGCATGACCTGTTTTTGCTTTTCTGCCGATAGTATTCTGACCTTTGTGTAGCGAATACTCTTGCGCGCCATGGAAAATAGAACCAATAGTCCTATCCATCATCCCAAAGTTTACTTGTGTCGGTTCCTCATCGTCATCACCTCCATGTTTTCCGTTTCCTAATGCTTGTTGCTGGTATACAGAAACTTTTGCACGGAAACGACATATCGGACATGATAGCATCTTATCGGCAATGCCAGGAGTCTCCTCTATAGTGAGAAGACTCCGGCAATTAGGACATATAATTTTAAGTTTTCCCATTTTATGCTTCGTACATTCCTACATTAGCGTCATTCATATAATCAGGAGCATTGTCAGCCTGAGCCATGTAAGCATCACCAGCAGACTGTTCAGGCATTGCCATATTTTCACCAGACAAATCTGCTATTTCAACCTGTCCATCATTGTCAACGTCACAGAGAGCAGCATCTGCAATACCATCTTGATCTATATCTACGATGAGAACTTCATGACCATTAACTTCCAAAACAGCAGCATTTTCAGGAATGCCATCTCCATTTAAATCAGTTTGTCCTACTTCGAGAACCTGTACATCTACGTCTTCAGAAGAAACATCCTGAGAGTCATTTACTGTTTCAGGTTTAGCGGTAGTCTCTTGGTGATGGTATGAAGTATGATGAACATTGCTTTCATGATGAGTGGCATTATGTTGTGCCATATCATTATGATGCTGAGCCATACTATCATCAGAAATAACATCTTTATAATCAATAGATGCCTGATATTCGTGCTTTTGTTCAGCAGTCATATTGTCCCACTCATCCTTGTAGTAAGTGCCATACACACGACCATGCCATTCAAATACGCCACCTGGGCCTACCTGTGCACGAGCGTCAGCAAATGCCTGAGAGAAACTTGCATTGTCGTCAACCTGAGCAACGCGGACACCTGTTGCTGTAGCAACGATTGCATCTTCTGGATCAGGAGCTGCTTGAGGTTCATGGGTATCAGTTACCAAAGATGGCTGTTCATCTGTAGTCTGAACCGAAGAAACATGAACATTTCCATTTTCTATCTCTACCTTAGCATCTCCAGTCACATGAACAGTAGTTCCGTTTGCTTCAACGGTAACCCCAGACACCTCTTCTGCGGTTTCATTAGTTTTTATAGGTTCTTCTGTGCTTGCAGAAGCGGCAGACACAGCTTCCTCTCCTTCGCTTCCTTCTGGTATTTCCACTTTCTCAGATGATGGGGCTGCAACAGCCTGTCCAGCCATCGTCATACCAGCACCTACAACAGCACCACCTACTGCATATGCTGCTTTTTCACCCAAACCGATGTTCTTCTTTTCTGCGGTTTTAGGCTGTTCTACACTTGTAGTTTCACTTTTTTGAGACTCAGCATTGCTGTACTGAGGATCGAGAATTGTTTCTTCGTTGTTCATATTGTCGAGCTTTAAAGATTTAACTGGTGCAAAATTACTTATATATTTTAACTTATAATCATTTTTTTATTGATATTGGGTGAATAGCTGGGATTAATGGGTGAATGGCTATTCTTAATTATAGAACTTGACATTTTTTACCATTTTCTTGTTCAAGTTCAATAGAGTATTTATCGTTGTATCTTTGATATTCAATTCGACAAATATAATTATTCTTCTTTTCGATAGAGTATTTTGCGGAAAACGTTCTACCATTGTCAACGACTTCAACTACTAATGGAGATTGAAATATTTTTGCTGTATGATCTCCATCTTTCGTAAATCTGAAATCGCACACCTTTTGTTTATTCAATAATATGGTTATATCTTCTTGAGCAAAGAGCATCCAGGTTCCTGTATATATAATTTTCAATTCGCCCCATTCTTCTGACCTATCTGAAGAATCACATTCAAGTATAGTGACTTCATCAACATCTTCAATTAGACATTTTTCGGGTTGCATTGGATTTATCATTGAAATCTCGTTGATAAATTCAATTATGGTCTGAGTACGCTTTTTTCTTTGAGGAATCATTGCTTTTTCTACGGCATATCTTACAGTTTGGGAAATGGAAGTAGGTAATGGTGACAATTCTTCATCCCCTGTCATCAAAAGCACAGAATCCTTTGGAGTAATGTTTGTCAATAACTTATACAGTGTTGCACCCAGTGCATAAACATCCGCAGATGGATTAAAGTCAGAAAAGCTTCTACTCATTTGCTCAACAGGTGCATAGCCAATTGTATTAAGCCCAAGTAAGGTTGATGTATTTTCTCCTTGTTCATCATATTGTTTGCTTGCGCCAAAATCAATTAAGATTGCATTATCATTGGCATCTACCATGATATTTCCTGGTTTAATATCAAGGTGAAGCCGATTCTGACTATGCACGTATTGTAATGCATCTGCAACCTGTTTTATGTACCTAATTGCTTTTTCCTCACACAATGCACCATCGCGTTTTAACATACTATGTAATGATATACCATTGATATAGTCCATTACATAATAAGCAGTTCCATTTTCTTCAAAAACATCAGTTACTCTAACAATATTAGGGTGATTGAACTGCCAAATGGAAGCTGCTTCATCAATAAATTTCTGTTTTAGTTTATTGACTAACTGCTGATTACTACTTGTCGAGACAGAGACTTGACTTGTTTCACTATCGCGATTGCAGAAATTCTTCACAAAAAATTCCTTTATTGCAACACGTTTGTGAATCATGCACAACTCTGCTTCGTATGTATTTCCAAATCCACCACTACTTATATGGCGGTTTATTCTATATTTGCTTCCTTGAAGGAATGATCCATTTGATAAATACATGTTTAAAGGATTTGTTTTTAATTATACATGTAAAATAAAGCTTTGTTTTCTCTTAATTTTTCATCATTTATAGGAAATGCTGATTGCATCGCATCAAACGATTCTTCAATAGTTTTTCCTGTGCAGAAGTTCTTATAGAAACATAGTAAAAGTTCTTCTGCCCTGCGAGGGTGAAGCAATCCATCTGCAGCAAAGACTTTAACATGTGGAGAATGTAACGCGGAAAAATATGTTGCAGAACAACAGGATACAAAAATCAAGAGGACTTTACTTTGAAATCTTTCATATAACATATCAAGGGATTCTCGCAAACAATCCCATGAAACAAAATCTTCGCAATGTTCTTTGTCAGGGTTGTTAACATCCTTAAAAGCAATACCCTCTGTGTTTGAATGTGCATCTATTTGGATTACCAGATCATCTTCCGGAGATACGATATTGGCTATTTGTGCTATAATTGACTTTAATTGTACAAATTTTTTTGCGTATAGTACTTTCGAATATGCATCTTTATAATCAGGATTATGCTCGATCTCATTTTGAATAATCTCTCCCACTTCCCATTCATGTTCTGATACAGATTGTATGAAATAAATTACTCTCATAGTATTCCAAGCCTATTTCTTGTTCCAATTTATTACAGTCATAGAATTATTGAAACGTCCCCACATGACAGGATGCTGTTTGTTGCCTGTAGCAACAGAGACCCCTTCATGAACGAAATCGTATAGTTCTTTGGCTGTAATTATTTTGTCTCGATTTGTATCGGCGCCACCACCGAGACCACGAACTAGGAAACGAGTAAATTGTCCATTAGGACCACCAATCATTTCCTGAGACGTTTCGTTAGTACGGGAAGAGAGGAAAAACATTACATCTCCGTTTCGAACCGATGACGTAGTATCATTACCTTTTTTCTGTTTACGTAGTCCTCCACTAAAGCATGCATCTGCAAAAACCATTTTGCATTTAGCCTTGCATTGCTTAAACAGCGACGATATTTCTGTATAGGTCAAACCACCAGTTGTTTTATCCATGTCATAGCAACAAAATCCACCAGGGTAGCCATGTCCACTAAAAAATAGCATAACAGCATCATTGCTCGTCGCTTTTGCAAATATTTGATTTATATAACTATATACATTACTATGTGTTGCATTAGAACCAAGCAATGTGTAAACTTCATTTGTTTGAGTCTTTACAACCTTATTGAAACTAACTACATCTGCTTCTGTAAAGCGTAAATCGTTTACATGTGGGTCTTTGTAATCACAAATGCCCACAGATACTACATACAACTTCTGAGCCCAGATATTTGTAGTAAAGAATAGAACTAGAATAAAATACAGAGCTTTCACTTTTTAACCCACTTTGATTTACATGCAGAACATTGTCCACGATTCTTTAGTCCTTCAAATGGAGTAAAGCCAAGGAACTGTTTACATTTAGGACAGACATAATCTATTTGGAATTGCTGATTCAGCTTTTCCATTTGTTCTGGCAAGCTAGTTGCACTTTTATATGAAATCCAGGTAATTATAATACCTATTCCAAGCCCCGCTAAAGTAATTGAAGTTCTAAATTGTGCGAGTTCTGGAATGCAGGAAATCAAGTAACCTAATCCACCAAGAACGAACATCGGCAACATACGCAAGAAACCTTTCGATGCGTTGTTCTTTTGCAAGTTGATTTTTTCTTCTTGATATTTATTCCAAACAGATTCCAAGTTCTGGAATTTGCGTAAAATTTCTTCATCATACTCTGGCTTAGGTGGAGTTGGTGGGGTTGGTGGAGTTGGAGGTACAATTCTAGTTCCACCGCTAATGATGTTGCCTGAGGGATTAGCAGAAGGTGTTTTAACTTCTGGAAGAACATCATTAACACGGAATGTGAAAGTTGATCCCATTTGAACTATGGTATTTCGGGAAACAACTTTCTTAATAATACGAACACCATCAATGAACGTGCCGTTCGTAGATCCAAGATCTTCGACTTGTACATTGCCATCTGGCATTGTTGTTAATTTAAGGTGCTTACCACTTACAGCCTTATCCATGATAGGGAATGACTGTTCACCTCTTCTGCCTACAATAATTTCCATATTTCTTATTTTTTATTTTCTGTCAATGTTTGTTTCAACACCTTTAATGCATCTTTTGATACGCTAAGTGTAATCGGTTTCACAACATCCAGATCACTCAATACAAGCTGTTGCTTAAGCAAGTTAATCTGCATGATATAATTATTGTTTACAATATACCTGCGACTAATTCTTGTATAAACTCCCTTCTTGTTCTTGGCAATTACACTAAGAATCAGTTGTTCTAATGACTGCAGGGTCATACATACCATCACACTTTGTCCATTTCGGAAATACATGTGAACATAATTGTCTTCAGCCATTGCATAAATCATCTTATCAATATCAACTTTGATAAGCTCATCACGTGTATTGAATATAATTGGTGTCATAGATATGATATTTTACCTTATGTGCTATTTGTTATATACAGGTCTAACAACTAATCCGAAATATCTACCACGTTCTCCAATCTGCAATTTGCCTGCAACTATATGCAGATAATATGCTTGGGTAGAGGAAGATATATTTCCTGACCAATACATTCCTGCAACCCTTAAATAAGTATCATCGATGTTACCAGAAGGATGCAAGAAACTTGTTGAAGGAAGAATTATACTATTGCCATTCGGTCCCGTAATCTCACAACAAGGCTTTCCATTTATACGGGTATTCTTGATTGTACATTTAGAAATCAGTTCCTCAATATTTTGTTTTGTTGGCATTCGCCAAGAATCCCCCCAATGATATTGGGCTATATCGTATTGAGTACCACTAATTATTTGAGGCGGATTAGGAGAAGGGTATTTTTCTATAGACATACCACGCATCTTGCCTGTTACGTCACCGAAGCCAAAGAACTCACCTGTTTCATAGGGATATTCTGCTCCAATATTCATGTCTGCCCACTTTACAGACAATCCTAAATCTATTGCTTTCCCTTTCTTTATAATAGGTTTTGTATCAATAATGGTTTGTTCTTCATCTATATTTGAAGCTATATGATCATTTACTTTTTGAATAGAATTAGTTTTTGTGGTATCTGAAGCCCCATGCAACAATGAGAGAAATTCGTCAATTGTTTGAGGACGTTTCTTCTTCATTACCTCCATTGCTTTTTCAATTGCAGCCTTTGTTGTACTACTTATTGACTGAGGAAAATCTTCTAATCCTTCTTCCATAAGGAGAGTAGCATCAGGAGGGGTTACACCTGTTAGGCATTTGTACATGGTTGCTCCAAGAGCATATATGTCAGTTGCTGGAGTAAACGTTCTTACAGTATTGCCCATCTGTTCTATTGGGGCATAACCAGGTGTTTTGCCTAGCAAAGTTGACGTGTTTTCGCCATCAACCTCGTCATATTGCTTGCTGGCACCGAAGTCAATGAGTTTGACAACTCCGTCGTTATCAATCATAATATTGCCTGGCTTAATGTCAAGATGTAGTCGATTCTGACCATGAACATACTTCAAAGCATTTGATATTTGCTCTACATATTCAAGAACCTCATGTTCTGGTATTGCACCACGTTTCTTGACAATCTCATGTAGTGACTGACCATCAATGTAATCCATCACGTAATATGCAGTACCATTCTCTTCAAAAATGTCAAGAACCCTAACAATATTAGGGTGTTGCATTTTGTAAAGTGCTTTTGCTTCGTCAACAAATTTGCTGCGGAGTTTCTGTACTAGTTCAACTTTGCTTTGAGTACCAACTGTTACATGCGATGTCTGTTCATCACGATTACAGAAGTCCTTGACAAAGAACTCCTTGATTGCAACATGGGTATCAAGCATTGTATGCACACCTTCATAAGTACAGCCGAAACCACCTGCACTAATGAAACGAACTATTTTATATTTTCCTCCTTGAAGGAGAGTGTTATTTGATAAATTCATATTGTCAATCTTTTACAGGTCTAATAGAATAACCCATATATCGCTGAGCATTCATCCATCTACGACCTTTATCGTTGAACTCTAAGTAATATGCTGTTTCTTTGTTGGATTGATGCAAGTCACCTGACCAATAACAACCTATGAAATCTTGTTCTTTATAATCATATTCTATACGATAACCTGCTGCAGGAAGGAATATGGAGTTGCCATTTCTGCCAGTCACTCTGAACCCATCAACACCGTCAAGTGTTATCCACTGCCATGTACAACACATTCTAAGTTCATCCTGCTCCATCTTTGTTGGCAAACGCCAACCTTTTCCCATTGTTGTTGCTATATCAAATCTAGAATCTCCACAGATAGATTCTGGAGGTGTACTTGATGGATATAAGTTTAAGAATGAATCGTTGTGTTTGCCCGACAAATCGCCCCAACCTACATGGGAGCCTATATCACTTTCACGTTTAGCACCAAAATTGTATTTACACCATTTGACAGAAAGACCAAGGTCAACAACTCTTTCATCGTCATATTCGGTGTTTCGGTATTCTACACTTAATTGTGTAACATCTTCATCTGGCTCTTTCTGCTCAATAACAGGTTTGATGATTGGGTCTTCTACTTTTTCTGAAGAAAAAAGCAATGATCGAAACTCTCCAATTGTTTGAGGTCGATTTTTCTTGCTAACTTCCATTGCTTTTTCAACAGCCTTTTGAGTTTTTGATGTCACATTAGCTGGGAATGGATCTAAACCTTCATCCATAAGAAGTGTTGCATCAGGTGGTGTATTACCTGTCAAGCACTTGTAAATAGTGGCTCCAAGGGCATATATGTCTGTTGCCGGAGTGAATGTTCTTACGGTATTTCCCATTTGCTCTATTGGCGCATAACCTGGGGTTTTGCCGAGTAGCGTAGATGTGTTCTCGCCATCAACCTCATCATACTGCTTGCTGGCACCAAAGTCTATCAATTTCACTTTGCCCAACTTGTCAACCATAATATTTCCAGGTTTAATGTCAAGGTGAAGTCGATTCTGACTATGTACGTATTCGAGAGCATCTGTAATCTGCTCTACGTATTTCAATACCTCTTGTTCTGGTAATGCACCACGTTCCTTTACGATTTCATGAAGAGACTGTCCATCTACATAGTCCATTACATAGTATGCAGTTCCATTTTCTTCAAAAATATCAAGCACACGTACTATATTATTATGTTGCATTTTATAGATGGCTTTTGCTTCATCAATGAATTTACGACGAAGTTTTTGAACCAGTTCAACTTTGCTTTGGGTACCGACTGTTACATGCGATGTCTGTTCATCTCGATTACAGAAGTCCTTAACAAAGAACTCTTTGATTGCAATGTGAGTATCTAACATAGTATGCACACCTTCATAAGTGCAGCCGAAGCCACCTGCACTTATAAATCTCTTAATCTCGTATTTGCCTCCTTGAAGGAGTGTCCCTATAGGTAAATTCATATTTGTTTAGTCTTTTACAGGTCTAACCGAAAAACCAAAATATCTTCTTGTTTTCCAATCTTTTGGTCCTTGTTGATTGAAGAACAAAGCACAAGCTTCTTCTGGATATTTACTTAAATCACCCGACCAATAGTGACCTGACATGTTCTGGCTTTTTTCAGTTTCTTCTGTCCTGAATCCTGCTGCAGGTAAAAAGATACTGTTACCATTACGCCCAGTTACTTTGCAGCCAGAAACTCCATCTGCAGTCGTAAACCATGACCATTTACATTGGTTTTGCAACTCATCAAATTCTTTTTTTGTAGGCATACGCCAGCCTTTACCAGCAACAGCTAATGCCATATCATACTCTGTATTGCATATACACTGTGGCGGAGTAGCAGAAGGATAGTGCTTTATATCTGCCACTTTCAACTCACCCGATGGATCGCTCCAGCCAAAATAACAGCCAAAGCCAGATTCTTTAGTTGCCCCCAAATTAGTGTCACACCATTTTACTGAGAGTCCTAAATCAACTGCGTGCTCATCACTAATTTTTACATCATATTCTGGAGCAATTTGAGTTTCTTCGCATTCATCTGTTATTGACTCTTCTATCTGTGGACATTCTTCTGACACTGAAGTTTTCTCAACGATATTTTCTTTTTTATTGACGTCCTGTATTTGTGTCGATTCAACCGTTGTATTATCTAACATTTCCAGGAATGCATCTATAGTTTGAGGTCGATTCTTGACTCTCAACTCCATGGCTTTCATTACGGCATCATTTGTTGATTTTGAGATGCTTTCTGGAAGTTCTTCAAGCCCTTCATTGAATATCTCTGTTGCATCTGGAGGAGTAACACCTGTAAGAAGTTTGTAAAGCGTTGCACCAAGAGAATAAATATCAGTTGCAGGAGTAAACTGTTTTACATTATTACTCATTTGTTCTATTGGGGCATAACCTGGAGTTTTTCCAAGAAGCGTAGATGTATTTTCTCCATCTACTTCGTCATATTGTTTGCTTGCACCAAAATCTATCAATATGGCGTTATCCATACTGTTGACCATTATGTTTCCAGGCTTAATGTCTAGGTGAAGGCGATTTTGACCATGGACATATTTCAAAGCATCAGCAATCTGTCTAATGTATTTTAAAGCAATGGTTTCCGATAAGGCACCTTCGTTTTTGACTTTCTGTTGAAGGGATTCACCATCTACATAATCCATCACATAATATGCAGTTCCATTTTCTTCAAAGACATCCGTTACTCGAACTATGTTCTGATGCTGCATCGAATATAAAGCTCCAGCTTCTTCCAAAAACTTGTTTTGAAGACGCTCTACTAATTTTAATTTGCTTTGTGTACCGACCATAACATGTGATGTTTGTTCATCACGATTACAGAAGTCCTTAACAAAGAACTCCTTGATTGCAATACGTTTATGAAGAAGAACTAATTCTCCTTCATAGGTGCAACCAAAGCCACCGCTACTAATATAGCGGACAATCTTATATTTTCCTCCTTGAAGGAGCGTGTTGTTTTCTAGATTCATTTATTTATCTTTTACAGGTCTTATACATCTACCATAATATCTAACGTGACTTGTAACTTTGTATTCATCTTCTTTGAATGACAAAGCATAAGCACTAGCAAAATTAGCAAGGTCACTAGTCCAGCAATAACCTGTTTCATTTGCAAAATTTATATTGTCTCCATTTCTGTAGCCAGCAGCTGGTAGGAAAATGGATTTTCCTGACGGACCAACAACTTTATACCCATTGACACCATTTTCTTGAACTAATTGCCAATCACATTTTTCAATGAGCTCTTGCATTTCTTTCTGGGATGGAATACGCCAACCATCACCCATCGATTGGGTGGCAATATCAAAGACTGTATTAGAAATACTCTGTGGTGGTGTCTTAGAAGGATAATCCTCTAAATCGAGAGATTTTTTATTTCCTAAACCATCACCCCAGCCAACTAGACATCCTGTGTCCCATGAATGTTTTGCTGCCACATTACATTCTGCCCATTTGACAGACAAACCTAGATCGACTGAAGTATACATTTCTTTGGGGGAAGAATACTCTTCGCTAATAAGTGTATTTTCTTCCTCTGTATGAAATTCATTTGTAGAATTATTAACTGATTCTTCCTTAGAAGTTGATTGCCCAAGCATTGACAGAAATTCATCAATATTTTGTTGGCGATCCTTTCTGCGAACCTCTAATGATTTCATAATAGTGTTTCTAACTTCTAAAGAAACATTATTGGAGATTGGCTTTAGTGCATCTTCATCATCAGCTATTTCTGTGGCATCGGCAGGTGTTTCGCCTGTAATAATCTTATACAAAGTTGCACCAAGTGCATAAATGTCTGTCGCAGCACTAAATGTTTGCACTCGATTACCCATTTGCTCAATAGGTGCATAACCCGGAGTCTTGCCGAGCAGCGTGGAGGTATTTTCTCCATCAACCTCATCATACTGCTTGCTTGCACCAAAATCTATAAGCTTGGCATGACCATCGTTTGTTACCATAATATTGCCAGGCTTTATATCTAAATGAAGACGATTTAAAGAATGAACGTATTTCAAAGCTTCTGCTGCGTCTTTTATGTAAGAAATTGCTTCACCCTCAGGCAGTGCACCACGTTCGTTTATTATTTGGTGTAACGATTTTCCATCTATAAAATCCATAACATAGTAAGCCGTACCGTTTTCCATGAAAACATCAGAAACACTCACAATGTTTGGATGACTTAGTTGACTTAATGCAACTGCTTCGTCAATAAACTTGCTACGTAACTTTTCAACTAAAGCTACTTTGCTTTGGGTACCAACAGTAACATGCGAAGTATTTTCATCACGATTACAGAAGTCCTTAACAAAGAACTCCTTGATAGCTATACGCTTGTGAAGCATGACATGTTCACCTTCGTATGTACATCCGAAACCTCCAGAACTAAGGAAACGAACTATTTTGTATTTACCTGACTGTAGCAGGGTGTTTGGTGCAAGTGGCATATATTTAAGATTTATTATTTGGGATTATTCAATGATTCATTAACGATGGCCATTGCATTGGACTGTATCTTGCTTGGCTCATTATCAACAGCTTCTGCAACTCTGTCTGCAACCATAAGTGTTTGCAATTCTTCGAGTTTGACATCTAAGATACTCGCTAACTTTTCCAGTTGATCTGCTTTTGGAATTCTTGTACCTTTCTCGATTCTACTATACATTGGAGCATCAACGCCAATTGCAGCAGCAAGTTCTTTCTGCTGAATTCTTTTTTGCGCTCTAAGTTGATACAATTTATCTGCTAAATGCGAAGTCTTCATATTCAAATATCATTATAATTGCTGCAAATATAACAATTAATTGTCAAATACAAGCAACTATTTGCTGAAATGATTAAATTATTTTTATTTTTTTTGCAAAATTCGTGTTTTTCCATAAAATGAATTGCATTTTTTGCTCTCAAAATACTATTTACACAAAATGTCAAACCACCGTCGCAATACGCGACATTGGTTAGAACTACTGCCCTAAAATAGGGTACTGTTTTGGAAAGCTCATTGTTATTTCACCAATCTGTTTTGCAACCATATTAGCGTTTCACGAATATAGTTTAACCAAGGGGGTGAAACACCACCCTGGTTTTATAAACAAAAGGGCATAGCAAATCGCTACACCCTTATTATCTAAATGATGCCGTATTTCACGACTCCATTTTTGTCAGCCAAACTTCAAGCAACAAATTCCTTCTTGACTCTTTGAACTGTGCTTATACCTTTCCCTGTGAGTTTAGCAACATCACGGATGGCATAGCCCTTGTTTAAGAGGTTGATGACCTCTCTATATTCTTCCCTCTTTTTATCCTGTGACTTGATAGAACCTGCAGGTCTGCCGAGTTTTCCACCTTTTTCTACATACTGTTTTCTTCCTGAGTTCAGCCGGAATGAGATGTTATCACGTTCCAACTGAGCACAGGTAGAAAGGGTTGCAAGCATGATAGGGGCAAAGATAGAAGGTTTTCCATCATCGCCCAAGAGTGTCATCTGTTCCTTCTGCATGTAGAGGTTTATATCGGAGTCGGCAAGTTCCTTTACTGTTTCGAGCACCTCAAAGGCATTCCTTCCCAATCTTGATAACTCGCTGATAAGGAGGATAACACAAGACCGCATACCGGAATCTGGTATCTGGTTTTGTGCTTCCACCTTGCATCGATCTATTGCCTCACGGAGAACAGGACGTTCACCGTTCTTCTTGGCACCACTGATGTGCTCGGTATAAACACCCAGCACTTCATATCCCTTATATACAGCATAGTCAGACAAGTCCTTGACCTGTCTTTCTGTGCTCTGTCTGTCGCCGATACTGCTGACACGAGCGTATATGACTGCCGTTTTAGTTCCCATTTTAATCAAAGACTTGATTGAATACCAAAATGCCTGTGTTCAGACAATCTTTCAAGACTTTTTTGAACACAAACTTAATTTGAATACAAAGGATTCTCTTTACCCGAACAATCCATTAGTCAGATTGACTGCACCGACCTTTGACTCCATGACTACATCTGCATAGATCGTAGTTGTCTGCACATTCTGGTGACCAAGGAGTTTGCTTGTCGTGAGCAAGTCACTTCCAGCAGTTAGAGTCATAGTTGCAAAGGTGTGTCGGCTGCAATGGAATGAAATGACCTTGTTGATGCCAGCTCGCTTTGCCATGTGCTTCAGGGCTCTGTCGGCACAACCAATAGAAGGGGCATTTGGAAAGACGAGGTCAGAAGATTTCGCATCACCACGTTCGGGCATCCATTCTTTTGCCTTGATACCCAGAGGTACGATGACTGGATGCTTTGTCTTCTGCATTGATGGCACATGAATCACTTCACCCAAGTCTGTTTTCTCAATGTTACCCCATGTAAGTGCTGCCATGTCACCATGCCTGAGACCTGTGAAGCAACAGAACATGAAGGTTTGCTTAGTCTGAGGGCTACCTGTATAAACGTCTGCCATTTGCTTCAACTCTTCAACAGTCAGATACTCTCTGTCACTTGAAACTTTGTGCAGCTTGTCAGATTTCGCCATTTCAAAGAATGGGTTCCTTTGCATCAAACCTTGCTTGACAGCATAGTTGAACATCGCATTCATATTCTGTTGAACCAAAACCATCGTCTTTGGTGACAGTGGCTTTGGATTGTCCTTGCTCTTGGTATTCTTATACACATCTTTAATATATATAAGGAAGTTCTTGTAGAAGTTCTTGTCAACTTTTGAGAGCAACATTCTCGGACGCTTGATGTAAGCAAGATAACTCTTGACTATTTTGATGGTTGATGTTAGAGTCCTATAATGGCTGTCCGAGATATTGTCATCCACCTTCTTATGTTCGATGTATTGATCCATCCACTCACTGAAGACTCTGTGGGGCAACTCTGGTTCCTCGTCATCTTCGACAGGTCGTTCTATGCCAAGGATGCGTTCAGCCTTTATCTTCTGAGCCAATGCCAGCGTTGCCTCATTGACACGTCTGTCTTCCTCAGTCCTTTCGGGAACGAGGAAGAGGTTAAGGCTCTCATAACATCTCTTGTTACGACCCTCATAAAACTCCAGATATAACGTCTGATTGCCACTGGAGTGCTTTCTATGTCTCAGTTCTATCTTCATGAATCTTGTTCTGTGGTTTGGTTAACAGTTTCATCGACTTTGTCAACAGTAGTGAAGAGATTGTCAACGAGGTTGACTGCTTCAACTTTCTTCTTATCAATGATTTTACTGTATATCTGGGTTGTTGTGATATTGGCATGTCCCAACAACTTACTTGTTGTGAAGATGTCTGCACCAAGGGTAATCATCATTGTGGCAAAGGTGTGGCGACTGCAATGGAAGGAAATCTTCTTGTTAATCTCAGCCTTCTTCATCCACTTCTTGATATGATAGTTGATGGTGGCATCACTTGTTGGGAGGACAAACAACAACTCGTTTGGATCTTCTTTCTTTTCAAGGCATCGTAATGCTTCATTTGACAATGGCACGTTGACAATCTTCTGTGTCTTCTGCATCATCGTGTGAACATAGAGGGCTTCACCATCGGGTGTTTTGAATATCTTGCTCCATGACAGAGAACGAACATCGCTCAGACGGAGTCCGGCAAAGCACGCAAAGATGAATGCCTTTTTGACTTGCTCGTTGGTGCAAGGTGTGTTCATGAGTTTGCGGAGCTCTTCAATAGTCAGATACTCACGTTCGTCACCATTGCCAGGCTGGAACTTATCCCTTTTATCAAGAGCCTTCATTGGATTGCCGATGATAAGACCATCCCTAACGGCACGATTCAAAGCACCATTCCAAACGGCTTGGTGGTGATGGGCGCATCCTTCATTGATAGTTCGTCCTTCATGATACTTAGCAACGCTGTTCTTTGCAGTAGCAAGGAACTTCAGGAAGCCACGGCAGAAGTCGGGAGTTACATCTTTTATGCCTATGTACGAGAGACCTTCTTCGTCAAGGTACTCTTCCACCTTCTTGCGCATGTCACTTCTTCCTTTGAGGGTAGATTGCGAGAAGCCAAAACTGTCATTCTCATATTCCTTCAAGAAGTCTATGAGTGAAATGCTCGAACGCTTTAACTTGTCATAGTGCTTGATGCTATTACCTTGAAGAGCAATGATGCGGTCAGCCTTGATCTTCTCGGCAATAGCACGAGTCTCGGCATTCCTCAATTTGGCATCTGGAGCATTAGCAGGAATCAAGTACAGATTCAAGCTTTCATACTTACGAGTACCTTTCTGGTAAATGTCGAGATAGAGACTTGTGTTGCCATTCGCAAGTTTGCGCTCACGAATGCGTATAGGTTCTTTTACTTTGAGAGTCTTTTTAGGTCTTCCCATTCTACTTGTTTGGATTTGGTTGGATGATTACAAAATACACCTTTCTATGGGTGCAAAGGTATATATAATTTTTCATTCTACCAAACTTTCGCGTAACAAATCTGCAACACAAATGCACCGATTATTGCTTTTTAACAGAAGCGATTGCGGTTAAAGGAAAATTTGTAATACGCTGATATGCAATTATATATGTTTACTTTCTTTGAGTTTGTTACGTTTTCGTTAGATGTCTCATTTCCTATACTTCGTCGGCTTCTACGTCCTGTTGCTCTTTGACATAGTGCTCTGCATACAGGTAGAGAACCTGACGGCGATAACAGCCAGTGAGCAGACGATGGCAGCCTATCTGCAAAACTCGTTCTTCTCGGCAGGCTATCTGATGGCGGCGAGCATCGTGGCGTTGAAATGCTTGAACCTCGTGCCCGACCTTGCGGCATGGATGATACCAGAGGGCGACACTGCCTTCTCAACGAGAAACTTCGGTGAGGGCGTGGCACAACAAGCCAAAATGACGGCTACGGGAGCCATGGCGACAGTGATGAGATAACAAGTGAGTGTGCGGTGAGACACCGCACCTCCTATTGAAACAATAAAAAGTATAAATTATGGTAATCAAAAACTTAGAAAACAAAATCAAACTGGTGGGTATCATCTGCTCCGCTTTTCTGATTGGCTGCATCATCATCTCGGTGTCGAGCATCTGGACGGCACGCTGCATGGTGACGGATGCACAGCAGAAGGTGTATGTGCTGGACGGCAACGTGCCCATACTGGTGAACCGCACCACGATGGAGGAAACGCTGGATGTGGAGGCAAAGAGCCATATCGAGATGTTCCACCATTACTTCTTTACGCTTGCTCCCGACGACAAGTATATCCGCTATTCGATGGAGAAGGCGATGTATCTGGTGGACGAGACGGGCTTGGCACAGTACAACACGCTGAAGGAAAAGGGTTTCTACAACAACATCATGGGTACGAGTGCCGTGTTTAGCATCTTCTGTGACAGCATCAAGTTCAACAAGGACAAGATGGAGTTCACCTACTATGGTCGGCAGAGGATAGAGCGAAGGAGCAACATCCTGATGCGCGAGTTGGTAACAGCGGGACAGGTGAAGCGCGTGCCGAGGACGGAGAACAATCCTCACGGACTGCTCATCACGAACTGGAGAACCTTGCTCAACAAGGATATTGAGCAGAAGTCGAAGTCAAACTTCTAATATCGCAGCAGTATGAGTGTAAAAGGAATCAGACGGATGCTTGTGGGCGAGGATATGCCCGACAAGAACGACCCCAAGTACAAGGAGCGGTATGAGAAAGAGGTGGCGGCAGGGCGCAAGTTTGCCAAAACCACGAGGATAGACCGTGCGGCGGCTAAGGTGCAAGGCTTCGCCAATGCCCACAAGACGCTGTTTCTCGTCATTGTCTTCGGCTTTGTCGCCATCTGTTTCGGCATCAATATCTATAGGATGGTGCGGTATTACGGTCATCGGACGGAGGCGAAGAGTGCCATCGAGCGGCAAGAGGGGCGCATGAAACAGATGATGGATGCCGCCCACTGCACGGTTCCTCCCGTGACGAATCGGCCCGACAAGGAGGAGCAAGACAAGTCAGTAACATCAAAAAAAGACAGCGATGAGAATAACAGATAAAATAAACTTCCGCCAGCCGAAGTATATGCTTCCAGCCATCGTGTACATCCCGTTGCTTGCCACAGGTTATTTTGTCTTTGACATGTTCAATACGGAGGTGGCGGAAACACAGGACAAGAACCTGCAGACCACTGAGTTTCTGAACCCAAACCTGCCCGGAGCGCAGATCAAGAACGGTGACGGCATCGGAGGCAAGTATGAGAACATGGCGAAGTCGTATGGTCGCATAGCCGACTATTCGGCGGTGGATAACATTGAGCGTGACAACGAAGAAGAGAAAGAAACGTATGAATCCAAGTACACAGAAGAAGACCTTGCGGAACTCGTCCGTCAGGCAGAAGAGAAGGACGATGCAGCCGAAGTGGCCGATGCCAAGGCGCGAGAAGCGGAAGCACTCGAAGCACTCAACAAGGCACTCGCCGAAGCGAGACTGAGAGGACAGGCAACTGTTGCCCCCGTGGCACAGGACACCACACAGGCTGAACCTCCCAAGGAGCAGATTGTGGTGAAAGGTCAGATTGCCGAGGACAGCAAGGCGGTGAAGGCGTTGGACGAGGAGGACAAGGCACAGGAGGTGGTGAAAAAGGTGAAGGTGACTTCGGACTATTTCAACACCCTGACGCAAAACGAGCATGAGCCGAAGCTCATCAAAGCCATCATTGACGAGGACGTGAAAGCTACGGACGGGTCGAGAGTGCGGTTGAGACTGCTGGACGACATTGAGATTGGCGAGACCGTGGTGAAGAAAGGGTCGTACCTCTATGCCACCATGAGCGGTTTCGGATCGCAGCGAGTGAAGGGCAGCATCAACTCTATCTTGGTGGATGACGTGTTGATCAAGGTGTCACTCTCGCTCTATGATACGGATGGACTGGAGGGATTGTATGTCCCCGGCAGCCAGTTCCGTGAAACCACCAAAGATGTGGCGAGCGGTGCGATGCAGAGCAACATGAACATCGACCAGAGTGGAGCGAACAACAGTTTCTCGCAATGGGGAATGCAAGCCGTGACCAATGCCTACCAGAAGACGAGCAACGCCATCAGCAAGGCTATCAAGAAGAACAAGGTGAAGCTGAAGTATGGGACGTTTGTGTATCTGGTCAATGGGAAAGAGAAGAAGAAATAGAGGGAAACGAGCCTGCGGAAAAGCCCGAAAGCAAAACTTTCGGGAACGGTGGCTTATCAAGTATAAACATCAAAAAATCAACGATTATGAATTGTTTTCAAAAGATTAATGTCTGTGCATTGTTGTCGCTGAGCGTGCTTTCAGCCAAGGCGCAGACCACCTACATGGAGATGGAGCAGCTGACTGTCAACGACCAAGTGACCACCGTCATCACCGCCTCCGAACCCATCCGCTTTGTCGATATATCCACAGACAAGGTGGTGGGCGACCAACCCATCAACAACACCATTCGCCTGAAACCCAAGGACAACGTATATGCCGATGGAGAGGTTCTGGCGATAGTGACCATCGTGACGGAACGCTACCGCACACAGTATGCACTGCTCTACACCACGAGGATGCAGGAGGCCGTGACCGACAAGGAGATAGAATGCTCCGAGCGTAATGCCTACAACAACCCGGCTGTGAGCCTGTCCACTGCCGACATGACCAAATATGCGCGTCAGATATGGTCGTCGGCTGCCAAGTATCGCAATGTGGCGACGAAGATGCACCGCATGGTGATGCGTCTGAACAATATCTACAGCGTGGGCGAATATTTCTTCATCGACTTCTCCGTGGAGAACAAGACCAACATCCGCTTCGACATTGACGAGATGCGCATCAAACTGTCGGACAAAAAGCAGAGCAAGGCTACCAATGCGCAGATAGTGGAGTTGACCCCAGCCCTTGTGTTGGACGATGCGAGGACCTTCAAGTACGGTTATCGCAACGTGATTGTGGTGAAGAAGATGACCTTCCCCAACGACAAGGTGCTGACCATAGAACTGTCGGAGAAGCAGATAAGCGGACGCACCATCTCGCTCAGCATCGACTATGAGGACGTGCTGTCAGCCGATTCGTTTAACCATATACTTTTGGAGGAAGAATGATGAAAATGAAGAGTGAAGAATGTAGAATGAAGAAACATCGTTCGGCGGCTAAAGGGAAAGCCAATAGGCTTGCGCATACCTTGTTACTGATAGTTGTCTGTTTTATGGCAAGCATGACATCAGTAAAAGCGCAGCAGAACAGCGACCGCATATCCTTGGGCTTTGGCTGCCTGTACGAGCGAGGACTGGACGTGACGCTGTCTTACGAGCATGAGACGAAGTACCACAATGCGTGGGAGTATTTTGCCAATGGCTACATCAAGTGGGACGAATGCGCCTCGTGCGGTCATGTCTGTCCTGAGAGCTTCTGGAACAACTACCGCAGTTATGGCTTCGGCTTCGCCTACAAGCCCTGTGTGGCAAGAGGACGCAACCACCATGGCAACATGCGCATCGGAGCATCTGCAGGCAGTGATACCGACAGGTTCTTGGGCGGAATCCACCTCGGTTATGAGCATAACTATACACTCAGACACGGTTGGAAGCTCTTTTGGCAGGTGAAGACCGACGTGATGATTAAGGGCGAAGACCTGTTTAGAACGGGTATTGTCCTGGGTGTGAAACTTCCTGTAAAATGACTATTCGTATGAAGAAACTATTATCAATACTTGCAGTTGCGGCAACGGTGTTGCTGACTGCCTGTGACGAGCATCAGGACTTTCCCGACACTGCCATGAAGGTCACCCATATCTTGACCACTGACGGCAAGGTTATGCCCTACGAAACCTATGAGCAATCGGGCAAGCAAGCCATTGCCGTGGTGTTCAATATTAATCAGAGGGAAGAAATGGAGGGGAACGGATATGCCGTCTATCTGTGGGACATCGCACCCGAAGCCTTTGCCGACAGCATCGGTGTAGAGCAGGACACATCCTGTGACCTCACCGCCTACGATGGCAATGCCAATACCTTTGCCCTCTATGGCACGACCGATGTGAAGTCGCCCTTGGCAGAGTGTGTCTTCGACCTGTGGCGTTATGGTCAGAGTGCCTATATCCCCAGTGTGGCGCAGATGCGTCTGCTATATCATGCCAAGGACATCATCAACCCCTACATCCTGAAATGCGGCGGCACACCCATCCCCGATGAGGACGATGACTGTTGGTATTGGACTTCAACGGAGGTGGAAGGACAGGCGACCGCTAAGGCATGGCTTTACTCCCTTGGCAGCGGAGCTATACAGGAGACTCCCAAGTGGCAGCCACATAAGGCGAGACCCATCATCACGATTATGGATTAACCCATATACAGACATCAAGTATCACCCGTATCATCATAGTACAACAATTAAAAAAGAAAAAGCATGAAAAAGAATTTGTTTCTAATGTTGGGACTTGGAGCCATGCTCCTCACGTCCTGTGACCAAGACATCGTCAATGAGATTTACCTGCCCGGTGGCGGCGGTTCTGTGGTCGTGACCGACAGCACATCAACCAAGCAGCTTCAGGTATTCACCAATCTGGAGATGCTGCAACCTGCCGTTTCCACACGAGCAGTGGACAATCAGTGGGAGCTCAATGATATGATTGGCATCTCTTCCACAGGGATGATCAACAATATGAAGTTCACCCGAAGCGGCGGCACGAATCAGTTTGTGTCAGCCAACAAGGTGTTTTTCACGGACACAGACACTCACACCTTCAATGCCTACTATCCCTATACGGCAAATCCTACCAACGACCTCATAGAGTTCCAAGTGCCGGAGGCAGCTGTACAGAGTTAGCAGAAGGTCAATGATTTTCTGTTTGCCAGTGGAGCGGCATCATACGCCAATCCGAGCCTTACATTGAACTTCACCCATCAGATGGTTCGTGTCATCATCAAGGTCTATACCTCACCAGAATACGGTTTCACCACCAATGATTTTGCAGGAAGCCTACTCACGTTCGTCGGTTATTTTGACAGCGGTACTTTCAACATCAAGACCGGAAAGGTAGAATGCAGTGACGAGTCGGTGACGACCTATTATTTCGGCGACCCACAAAGTGACCATATGGAATATACGCTTTATGTTCCTGCACAGGTTATGCCAGACATGACATTGCAACTCAGCAATGGGGAGAACTTCGTATTCCTCACAAACGACACTTGGAAAGCAGGTCATTCCTACAGCTATTCATTGAAGCCTGTGCGTAACACCTTGGAGGTCATATCTGCAACTATCTCTCCGTGGACAGTAGAGTCTGAGAAGACCATCAACGGCTACGAATAAAAAACATAAGAGGATTGGAGGGTGTCCACCGTGGCATCCTTCTTCCTTTTGTCGAATATCACCAAACATCATCGTAAAGTAAATGGAAGAAAGCAAAGAGTTACAGGGTTTTTACAAGATATTCAGGGCGGTGATTTACGTCTCCATCCTGATGGAGTTCTTCGCCTACGCACTGGAGCCGGAACAGTTGGACTTCTTGGGCGGCGTGGTGACGGACATCCACGGGCGCATCAAGCGGTGGATGATATACCATGACGGCAACCTCGTGTATAGCAAGGTGGCTACGTTCCTGCTGATATGTATCACCTGTGTGGGAACGCGCAACAAGAAGCATCTGGAGTTTGACGCTCGTAGGCAGGTGCTCTATCCGCTACTGTCGGGTGTGCTGCTGATTGTGCTGTCCGTATGGCTGTTCGGTCATTCGATAATGCCTCGTCTCTATACCCTCCGTTTGAACACTTGGCTCTATATGCTCACTTCCATCGTCGGTGTCGTGTTGGTGCATATCGCCCTTGACAATATCTCCAAGTTCTTGAAGGAGGGGTTGCTGAAAGACCGATTCAACTTTGAGAACGAGAGCTTCGAGCAATGCAGGGGGTTGCAGGAGAACAAGTACAGCGTGAACATACCCATGCGCTATTACTACAAGGGTAAGTTCCGCAAAGGCTGGGTGAACATAGTCAATCCGTTCCGAGGCACATGGGTGGTCGGTACTCCTGGTTCGGGTAAGACTTTTTCTATTATCGAGCCATTCATCAGGCAGCATAGTGAGAAGGGCTTTGCCATGGTGGTGTATGATTACAAGTTTCCCACCCTCGCCACAAAGCTCTACTATCATTATTTGAAGAACAAGAATGCCAAGGACAGCAAGATGCCCAATGGCATGAAGTTCAACATCATCAACTTTGTGGACGTTGAGTATTCTCGCCGTGTGAACCCTATCCAGTTGAAGTACATCAACAACCTTGCCGCAGCGAGCGAGACTGCTGAGACACTGCTTGAATCCCTGCAAAAGGGAAAGAAGGAAGGCGGTGGTGGCTCTGACCAGTTCTTCCAGACCTCTGCCGTCAACTTCCTTGCCGCCTGCATCTATTTCTTCTGCAACTACGGCAAAGAGCCCTACGACAAGGACGGAAAGATGCTGATTGCTGAGCGTCGTGAAGACCCGAAGACGAAACGACTGATACCCACAGGACGGGTGTTCGACCATTCGGGGATGGAGGTGCAGCCCGCCTATTGGTTGGGCAAATATAGCGACATGCCGCATATCCTGTCGTTCCTCAACGAGAGTTATCAGACCATCTTCGAGGTACTTCAGACCGACAACGAGGTAGCCCCCTTGCTTGGTCCGTTCCAGACAGCCTTTGCCAACAAAGCTATGGAGCAACTCGAAGGAATGATAGGAACCTTGCGTGTCTATACCTCCCGACTTGCCACCAAGGAGTCGTACTGGATATTCCACAAGGACGGCGATGACTTCGACCTGAAGGTCAGCGACCCGAAAAATCCGAGTTATCTGCTCATTGCCAACGACCCCGAGATGGAAAGCATCATCGGTGCGCTGAATGCCTTGATTCTCAACCGCCTTGTGACAAGAGTGAATACTGGTCAAGGCAAAAACGTGCCTGTGAGCATCATCGTCGATGAGTTGCCGACCTTGTATTTCCACAAGATAGACCGACTGATAGGCACAGCCCGAAGCAACAAGGTAAGCGTAGCCTTGGGCTTTCAGGAGCTGCCGCAGTTGGAAGCCGACTATGGCAAGGTAGGTATGCAGAAAATCATCACCACTGTCGGTAATGTGGTGAGTGGTTCGGCTCGTGCCAAGGAAACCCTCGAATGGCTTTCCTCCGACATCTTCGGTAAGGTGGTGCAACTCAAAAAGGGAGTGACCATCGACCGTGACAAGACCTCCATCAATCTGAATGAGAACATGGATAGCCTTGTGCCTGCAAGCAAAATCTCCGACATGCCCACAGGATGGATTTGCGGACAGACTGCCCGTGACTTCGTGGCCACGAAAACCGGCATGAACGGATCAATGAACATTCAGGAAAGCGAGGAGTTTAAGACCTCCAAATTCTATTGCAAGACCGACTTTGACATGGCGGAAATCAAGAAAGAGGAATCTGAGTATGTCCCTCTCCCTAAGTTCTATAAGTTCAAGAGCAAGGAAGAGCGTGAGCGCATCCTCTACAAGAACTTCGTTCAGGTTGGGGAGGACGTGAAAGCCATGATCAAAGAGATACAATTATTCAAGTCAATGTAGTTCTCAACAAAACCAAGAGAATGAACATAAGAACAACAGCATGATACGACTCATCACAATAATTCTGTTGAGTATATTATCCACTTGCCCTGTACCCTGTCACGGTCAGCAACCAGACAGGGTACTTTTTGAACGTCTTGTCACCTCGACAAAATACTTTGAGGGATGGCATACGCAAAGCAAAACGCCTGGGCATGTCGGATATGGTCACAAGATTCAACAAGGAGAACATTTCCCCAATTCACTGACTCGCCAACAGGCGGATTCCCTGTTAAGAAGTGACCTTATACAACACTATCGTCTATATTCGCGATATGGTAAGGATGCCTATCTTCTCGCAGCTCTTTCATACCAAATAGGTCCTGCAAAGTTGTTGGGTAATACGAGATATCCAAAGTCAACCTTGCTCATCCGTTTGGAGAAAGGTGAAAGGCAAATTCTGCCTCTCTATTTGAAGTTTTGCAAGTGGAAAGGGAAAGCCATACCTTCTATCCGAAGAAGACGATTGGTAGAGTATAATTTGCTCTTCTCTCCATAGTTTCTTTATTTTGTCCTCCTTTATTTATGTTGATTAGAGTGGCACATGCCTGTATGTGCAGATACCAGGTCGTAGATGTGCACATTCTTTGCCATTTATGTGCACATACTTTGTGATGGCATTATAAGTGTTATTTTGTGGACAATGTGGCTATTTGAAGGATTAAGTGGCTCAGTTTTGATGTTATTGAGCACCTTTTCTTATACAAAAATTCGGAATACGGTAATTTTTATAGTTAATTCATGTTAATTTTAAGATTTATACAAAAATTTCTTTTCAGTTGTTATCATCTAATTCAAAAATTATGCGTACCTTTGCACTTGGACTATTAGCCTTTCGCTCTATCTGTCGCAGTTAGACGTGTTCTTTCATGGCATTAGCGAGGCAGCCTACGCCGTGCTGAGTATGGCGGAGTCACATGATGACAAAGCAATACAAAGCGGGCATTGGGTGGGAAAGATAGTCCAGACATAATGAAGGCGTTTACTCGACGCTGTGTTTGAGACTTCCTGTAATCTAGCAAGTCACAGAATTTTGGTCTTGAACTAAGCAACGGTAGATGTCCCGGGTGTGATAACATCACTCCTGTGGAGACCTTGTAAGCACGAATTGTACCTTTTCGGGCACAATAGAATTGTTTATATAGGTCTCCCAAAAGTAGCGCAAACCGAAAGCGGAATCGCCAAGCTGGCTTGAGTGTTTCGTTGAAGTGTCGCCTACTTTTTGTTATGGAGCGATTATTCATATCGGCGTGGGCTCTGACGTTGTCTGTTCAACCAAAATAGGCAATTGCTAGAGCCTCAGGAAGTGGGACGGACAACAGGACGATCTCACGCTTTTTTATGTCCTTAACGGAGTTCTGTCTAGAGCAAAGTAAGGTCACCGATATGAAAATCGCTGATAACGCATCAATAGATGATAACACCCATGGAGGCGGTGAAATCCCTCCCCGCACCGGGCTTACCCCCGATGCCCTCCCCGAAGTTCAAGAGCCAGTTTTGGCGGAGAACTCACAAACAGGGGTGTCCACCAGAAATGCCCTGTCGGGAACTGACGACAAACCGAGTGGAGAGACAAAGTCTCCTTTGGCTATCCCGAAGTGCGAAGGAGGAAGAGCTAACGGCTCAACTGACGGCTCAACTCCCCTCAAAACCATCAAGAGGAAGCCGAAGGAAGTTCCCCATTGGTATGCCCTCCGTGTAACCTATGGGCGCGAAAAGAAGGCATACGATTATTTGGTTGGAAAGCATGTAGAGGCATACTATCCGACAATCAAGACCGTCAAGGAAGTTGACGGCAAGCGAAAGACCGTTGAAGAATCTCGTCTTCCCAATATTTTCTTTGCACGCGGAACGGAAGAAGAGATAAAGACATTTGTTTACGACAACGTAAACCTCCCCCATCTCCGTTTTTATTATCGTCACACTCACGAAGGAGCAAGACTTATTAAAGAGCCTCTCATCGTTCCAGATTATCAAATAGAGGGTCTGAAGATTATCTGTGCTTCTGAGGCTGAGGATGTCATCATTGTGCCGTCTGAGATTACCAAGTTCAAGACTGGGCAATGTGTACGGATTATTAATGGAGGTTTTAAGGGTGTTATAGGAAAAGTTACCCGTTACCAAGGTCAACAACGTGTAGGAGTAGTTATAGAAGGGTTACTTACAGTGGCAACAGCATACATTCCTACAGCATTCTTAGTTCAATATCCATAAACATGTTAACCAAAAATGGAAGAATTGGCAACAATTGAAAAGATGCTAGATTGTAGAATATCTACAATTACTAATATGGTTAATGATTATACCATAAATAAGTTGATGATACAATGTGCGCATATTATGGTCAAATCACTACTTTCTGGGGGAAAAATCCTTTCAGCAGGAAATGGTGGTTCTGCATCTCAATCCCAACATTTTACTTCAGAACTTATGGGAAAGTTTCATGAAAAAAGAAAACCGTTTTCGGCAATCTCCTTAAATTCTGATACATCCTTATTAACATGCGTAGGTAACGATTACGGTTTTGAAAGAGTATTCTCACGGCAAATAATTGGAATTGCTAATCCAAACGATATTTTTATTGCATTTACAACATCCGGTAAGTCGAGAAATATTTCTGAAGCTTTAACAATCTGCAAAAGCATGGGTATCTCTACTATGGTTTTTACAGGTGAGGGACATCATGACATTGATGATATGTGTGATATATCAGTTCATATCCCTAGCATGGATGTTCCTATTATTCAAGAATGTCACATGATTTTGTCTCATATTCTATGTGAGCTAATTGAATTGTTAATTAATCAGGAAAGACCTACGATATGCGATAGCAGAACCAAGCATTGGGAATATTTAATAGAAGAGTATTCAAAAGGTTATAAATATCTTATACTTGATAGAGATGGTGTAATAAACGAAACTAAGCCTAATGGCTACATCTCTGATTATAAAGAATTTAAATTTATCAAGGAATTTGAGTCTTATATACATAAACTATCAAATTTATACGAAAGAATTTTCATAACAACAAATCAAGCAGGCATCGGTAAGGGTATTATGAGTGAAGCAGAACTCACCAGTTTACATGATAAGATGTTGTTAT
>ERZ809426.63-NODE-63-length-70693-cov-7.776806_pt1 | contig 70693 bp, 65 predicted proteins | sample MGYA00520791_ERZ809426 | MGnify/ENA primary metagenome ERZ809426 (study PRJEB31576, sample SAMEA3212668) | Homo sapiens | biome: human-gut; feature: human gut; material: fecal | place: Sweden | collected 2012 ... | reverse complement strand
CCGCAGGGTCTGAACGAATATGTAAAAATATGTTATATTCAATTGTTGGGATAGACTATCACAAAAATCGAGCCGTGTCAACAAAAAGTTTTGAGAATACGTCACTTTCGGCAGTGTGCAAGAAAAAGCAATGAAAACTTTGGCAAAAAGAGAGAGGGCTGGGCGGTGCCAGCCCTCTTGACAAGGCAATGAGGCACATCAATATGGGCTTGCAAAATTTATTAAGGGAATGCGGTGATAGTAGGACTTATACAAATTAAAACACCGTTCGGTTCTGGTGAAGGAGAACCAGAACCGAACGGTGCAAATGGAAGAAGGAGAAAAGCGTAGAAAATCAGACGATGCAATCTGGGAGCAACGCATGGAGCTGTGCCAGCAGTTCTTCGCAAGAATCGGAATAAATCACGAGGGTAAGCGGATTGCTCAGGTCGAGACTGTAAATGCCAAGCAGGGATTTGGCATCAATGGTATATCGCCCGGAGACTAAGTCCATCTCATAGGGATATTTGGACAGCAAATCTACAAATTCCTTGACCTGATCGACCTGCCGCATTCTGATCTGTAATTTTGTCATAGGGTATCCTTTCTTTTACAGCAGTGGGATAGAGGCAATGCAGTTCTGAATTTCCACCATGGAGGGCATTGCAGGGATTGCGCCGCCCTTTGTCGTGGTCAGACTGCCCGCTGCATTGCCGAAGCGGACGATTTCTTCAAGCTCAAATGCAGGGAGGGTACGCAAATCCTCAGCATCTTTTCCTCGCAGCTGGTAGTGAATTGCGCCCATGAAAGCGTCGCCTGCACCAGTCGTGTCCACGGTAGGCACATCATAGGTGGGAAGATGCCCTGCTCCCACAGCGTTCCGGTAATAAGCACCCTTTGCACCCAGCGATACCAGCACAAGAGATGGCCCCATTTCGAGCAGGGCTTGTGAGCCGCGGGCAAGGTCGCTTTCGTTTGTGATAAGCTGCATTTCTTCCTCGGAAACTTTCAGAAGATCCGCCAGCTTGACACCTTCCTGCATCTGGACAACGGCATCTGCCGGGTGCTCCCACAGAAGCGGACGGTAATTGGGGTCAAAGCTGACCAGCTTGCCCTGCTGCCGTGCATACCGCGCAGCTTCCAACGTGGCGGTGCGGCTCGGGTCGGCGGTCAGAGAGACAGAGCCGAAATGGAAGATGGCAGCATCGTCGATCAGATTCCTGTTGACTTCTGCCGAAGTCAGCATCACATCGGCACCGGGGTTCCGGTAAAAGGTAAAGGAGCGGTCTCCCTTGCTGTCAAGCTGAACGAAGGCAAGGGTCGTGGGAATCTTTTCGTCGATCACCAGACCGGACACATCAATGCCGCTTTCCACAAGGGTCTGGCGGAGAAAATCGCCGAATCCGTCTTTGCCGACTTTTCCGATGAATGCTGTTTTGCCGCCCAGACGGGCATTCATGGCAAGGACATTGGCGGGTGCACCGCCGGGATTCCGGGCAAACAATTCGATGCCCTGTGCATTGGTTCCGTTCGGGGTAAAGTCGATCAGGCTTTCTCCTAAAGCTACAACATCAAACATGGTATCACCTTAACCTGCTTTTTTAGCGTTCAGTTCGGACATAATCTGGTTATACGAACGCTTACTGATTCGGTAGAAGAACAGGACAATCGCTGTTACCAGCCACAGCGCACCGGGAAGCAGCGAGAATGCATAGTGCATCGCATTCTGCACGGCAGCATTCTGCACCTGATTGGGGGCAAAACTCAATGCACTCAGCACACCAGCCAGCGCAGAGGTGCCAATCGCCATGCCCAGCTTGTTCCCCAGTGAAACGAATGCGTACTGGAAACCATCGTTGCGGACACCGGTTTTCCACTCGCCATACTCCACGCAGTCGGGAACGATGGCGTAGATGGCGGTATTGAATCCGCAGAAGAAGAACTGGGACAGTGCAGCGAATGTATAGAACGGAATGGGAGAAGAAACTGCACTGAAAAAATAGAGCGCAATCAGGGAAACGCCGGTTCCAGCAGCGAAAAGGGAAGCAGTGTGCCCTTTGTTGCCCAGCTTTTCAAACACGAAGGGGAATGCCGCAGCACCCAGAATGGAGGGAACGATCAGGATCATCGAGTAGATGGTAAACAGATTCTCGTTGCCTTCCACATATTTGAAGTAATAGAGCAGGTCGGCATTGCGGCCATACAGCGTCACACCGAACAGGAACTGACCCGCCAGTGCAATCAGGTAGGGCTTGTTCTGAAGCGCTGCATCCAACTGCTTTTTCAGTGAGACTTTTTTCCGCTCCGGGGGCTGGACGACCTCTTTGGTTTTGGCAAAACAGAACCAGTGACAGAGGGTGAAGATACCGCCGTAAAGGACGGTCACCAGAAGATATCCCCGTGCTGCATTATCACCGCCAAAAGCAGAGATCAAAGGCAGGGTGATGATGTTGATGATATTGATGGCGATCATGGCACAGACGGAGCGAGAGGTGTTGATTTTCGCACGCTCCTCGATGTTCTGGGTCAGGGTGCCGCAGAGCGTACCATAAGGGATGTTCACGCAAGTATAGCCCAGAACCAGTACACAGTAAGTAATGTACATATACAGGCTCTTAGCACTGTCTGACCATGTGGGGTGCGCCCAGAACGTCAGCACGAGCACCACAGCAGTTGCCGGTGCGCCGAACAGCAGCCATGGACGGTAGCGTCCCCAGCGGGAACGGGTGCGGTCGCTCAGCGAACCGATCACGGGGTCATTGATGGCATCCCAGAAGCGGGAGACCAGCATCAGGAGGGACACTGCCGCCATGCTGATGCCGCAGACATCGGTGTAAAAAATCATCAAGAAGTTGCCAACGAACATCCAGCTGAAGTTGCAGCCCACATCGCCCATGCCGTAAGCGATTTTACTGATCAGAGGGACTTTGATGTTCGTATCCTGCTGTTTCGGCTCTGCTGTGTAACTCATACGGCGTGCTCCTTTCTCCTCTTGACGCGATGCTTATAATTTCTGGCAGAACTCTATTCTCTCTTTATTCGGGCCTTCGACCATGAAAAAGCGCACACCGTTTTCCCAGAACGGCAGTGACTGGATGCTGGAATGCAGCAGGTGCATCCCTGCCTCTTTTGCTGCAGCAAAGGCGGCTTCGATATCGGTCGTTGCCAGAGCTACATGGTCGATTGCTCCGGCCTTTTCCGCCGCACGATGGTTTTCATAGGTTTCGATCATCAGATCGCCAAGCTGAAGAAACGCAACGCGCTCCCCGGCGGCTTTGTTTACCGTTTCCAGCGCAGAAACAAACCCCAGCTTCTTGTAAAATGCAATGGTCTTGTCGAGATCATTTGTCGGGATGCCAATGTGCGCCACACCGGTCAGAACCTGCGGAAAACTCATACCTTCGTTGCCTCCGCAATCTTCACCACTGCTTTGACGATGTTGGCCTTGTCCGAAATGCTCTTGTCCATGGCATTCTGGATGTCGTCAAAGTCAAAGATGTTGGTCACAATGCCCTTCAGGTTGATTTTGCCGGAAGCAACGGCATCGATCGCCATGGGGTAAATGTGGCGATAACGGAACACGGTCTTGAAGGTCAGTTCCTTGTCCAGTGCAAGGCTCATAGGCAGGGTCATCTCGCCGGATTTGGAGTAACCGACCAGAACGATGTTTGCACCCTTCTGCGCCATCTCAATGGCCTGGCGGGTAGTGATTTCTGTACCAGCAGTCTCGATAACGAGGTCGCAGCCCAGACCATCGGTCAGGTCGAGAATCGTTTGGACAGCATCCTTTTCGCGGCTGTTGATCACACCGTCTGCACCCAGTTCAAGAGCCTTATCCAGACGCTTCTGCATGATATCCACAACGTAAACACGGGAAACACCCTCGGCTTTCAGCGCCATCATGGAGACCAGACCAATGCAGCCTGCACCCATGACCACCGCAGTCTGACCGGCATGAGCACCGCCCTGATTGGCTGCGTGGAAACCAACAGCCAGAGGCTCGATCAGCGCACCTTCCATGGTGCTTACGTTGTCCGGCAGCTTGAAGCAGAGGTTTGCTTCATGGGCCACATACTCCTGAAAAACACCGTCTACCGGCGGAGTAGCGAAGAACACGACATCCGGGCAGAGGTTGTATTTGCCCTCACGGCAGAACTTGCAGTGACCGCAGGTCTTGCCCGGCTCCAGCGCAACGCGGTCGCCGACTTTCAGATGCTTGACAGCACTGCCAACTTCCACGACTGTGCCGCCCGGCTCGTGGCCCAGCACGAACGGCGGCTTGACTACATAATTGCCGATCGCACCCGTTTCATAGTAGTGCATATCGCTGCCGCAGATGCCAACGTATTCCAGCTTGACCAGAACTTCGTCCTCTTTGGGTGTGGGGATCGGGCGGGTGGTGTAGCCCATCTTGCCGATGCCGTTCATGACTGCAACTTTCATTGTGCCTTTCATAAGATGACCTCCGTTTTTGTTTGTTTATTAACTTTTATAAAGTGTTTATGAATGTGACTACAAATTAGCACACCGCGCAACCAAAGTCAAGCCCTTTTTCGCGGATTCGGAGAACTGCACAAGGAAAAAGCGGCGGAATTGTGCAAAAAATCGAGGACGGCAGGTGCCGTCCTCGATGGGAAGGTTTATAGGTTCTGAATGAAGGCTTCGATATGGAGCAGAGCGGCTCCCAGCGCAGAGGCTTCCAGCTTATAGCGGCTGAACTTCAGGTAGGAACTGTCCGGCTCAAACGTATTACGCTCGACCAGCATTTCCCGGAGCGGTTCGCCAAACTCTGCCAGAAATCCGCCAACGTAGCCGCCAACAATTACATCACAGTCGAAGGTCATGCGCAGATTATTGACTGCTACAGCAAGGTAAGAAAGGTATTCATTCCATGCCGTTTGCAAAGCTGCATCGCCAGAGCGCAACCCATCAAAGAATAGTGCAAGATTTCCGTCAGTCAGTCGGGAGAGGACTTTTGCAGAGCAATAGGCATCCAGACAGCCCTTTTTTCCGCAGTAGCAGGGGCGGCCATCGGGAACGAGCGTGTTGTGCCCGAACTCTCCGGCACGAAGATGGTCGCCGCCATAGAGCGCTCCACCGGTCAGAATCGCACCACCGACACTGTTGCTCAGAGAAAGGTAGACAAGGCTGCGGGGAGATTCGAGGTCGCGCACTTCAGCAAGTCCGGCAGCGTTCGCGTCATTGATGAACCGGCAGGAGAACGGGATGTAACGGCTGAATTCTTCGGTAGGAACATTCCGCAGACCCAAGGCATGAGAGTAAACCAATGTCTGCCCCTCTTTGTCCAGAATACCGGGCAGCGAAATGCCGACACCCAGAATTTTTTCCACCGGGTAGCCCTCTTTTTCGATCAGCCCCTGCACGATTCCGGCAAGCATTTCCGCATAGGTGTCCGACCGCTCATAAAGACGCTTTTTACGCTCATAGCGGAGAAGGTTACCGGACAGATCGACCAGAACTGCTCCGACATGATTCTGGGTAATCTCCAGTCCGACCGCAAGTCTGGCATCCCGTACAGGAGCGAATGCTCTCGCCTTGCGCCCGCCGGTGGATTCAAAGGTGCCGACCTCCTGCACCAGTCCCATCGTCATCAGTTCTTTGACATTCTGCAATACGGTCGGCCAGCTGTTGTTGACTTTTGCCGCAAGCTCCGGCTGCGAGATTCGGTCGCAGGAAAAAATGCTGCGAATCGTTCGGATGCGGTTGATTTTTTTAACATCGCGGTTATTTGCTCCGCTGCCGGTCATAGGATGATTCACCTCCAAGAGCGGGTTTTACATTTGAAAGAAGATTTATAAAGTTCTTTCTTATTATAGAGAATCTGGCTAGATTCTGCAAGGGAAACATTTACGAATAAAAAAGCGTTAGCCGAAAAGAGCGAGTTGCTTATGGATAAGAAGCGATGCTACCAGCTTATGGCAAACCATAGGTCGGTGGGCACCGTGTTCTTTATAGGGACTTAATCATCCAGCCTGCCGTGGTCGCATCCCAGCGAGAGATAGTGCTCCATCTCTCCTCCCAGCACAAGCTGTGCGTACTCCAGCGGTCTGTTGTACAGCAGCCACTCCAGTTCAGCCCGCTGTGTAGGGGTGTTGCCGTACTTGTCCTCGATGGCGACGCAGTCGATGGCAACGGCAGAGCCATCAGCGAACCGGGCTTCTACCCGGTTGGTGTCCATGTTGTAGCGGCAGGAAAGCAGTTTGTTCATGGTGAACCTCTTTCTATATAAGGTGGTGTCTGCTCGATTGTCCAAATCCCTGCCATGAATCGTAGTTGTTGATGTACATTTGATGCTTAGTCTGAACAGGCAAGATTGTAGCTGCCGTGTCGGGCTTGAACCCGGCCGTTTTTCCGGCTTTGCATAAAAACTCAATGCCTGTTTAAGGAGCTGATTTTGGCTCTGCACATTTTTGCACACTTTTTGCACACCGGAACGGCTGGATAACGGATGCAAGAGAGGGTAACAGGTGCAAAGGATGCAGCAGATGCAAAACGCAAATTTACGATAAAATGATAAAAACAATGAAGCTGCGTAATTGTCGAAATAGACGATTGTTGCACGTTGGTTTCTCTTAATCAGTGGGCCCAGGGTTCGAGTCCCTGGAGGTGCACCAATAAAAGAGCGTTGAATCGTGAGATTCGACGCTCTTTTTCTATATAAGAAAGCAGTTGCACACCGCTTGCACAGCCTGCTTTCCTTTGCATACGGAAGGAGAACCGTTATGGCTGCGGGCATCGACTGCATCGTTGTTCCCAGTAAAGAATTCAACGGCAAAGCCATCAGCGCGTCTACCGTCCGCCAGTGCCTGCAGATCGGGGATTGGGTACCTTGGAAACCCTGCTGCCGCAGACCAGCCTTGCCTATTTCCGCAGCTCGGAGGCAGCCCCCGTTCTGGAACGCATCCGCAAAGCGGGGAATGTGGTGCACGACTAAAACCGGTGAGCATCAGCCCCGGAAAAACAAAAAACGTTGCAAAAACGGTTCCGCTTTTGTATAATAAAATGAGATGCCGGGCCGGAGCTGGATGCCCGGCCGGGGAACCAGAAGCGGGGAGGTGCGGCAAATGATACGGGTAGCCATCGTGGAGGATGAAGCGGAGATCCGGGAGCAGCTGATGGGATACGTTCAGCGGTACACCCGGCAATACGGGACCGCGTTTGAGGTGAAGACCTTCGCGGACGGATTGGAGATCCTGGAGGAGTACCGCCCGGCCTATGACCTGATCCTTCTGGATATCGAGATGAAGCATCTGGACGGCATGGAGACGGCCCGGCGCATCCGGGAGCTGGACCCGGAGGTGATGCTCGTGTTCATCACCAACATGGCGCAGTATGCCATCAAGGGCTATGCGGTGGGGGCGCTGGATTACGTCCTCAAGCCGGTGCCGTACTTTGCGTTTTCGCAGCAGCTGCAAAAGGTGGAGGAGCAGCTGCGCCGCCGCACCCGGCACTATCTGGCGGTGCCGGTGGAGGGCGGCCTGCGGCGGCTGGATACCTCGCGCATTTATTACATCGAAAGCGAAGGCCATCGGGTGCATTTCTACACCGAGGAGGGCGATTTTGCGGCCCCTGGCGCGCTCAAGGCGCTGGAAGAAAAACTGGCCGACCGGCCCTTTGCCCGCTGCAACAGCGGGTATCTGGTCAATCTGGCCCAGGTGCAGGCTGTGCAGCAGAACACGGTGGAGGTGGGGCCTTATGAATTGCAGGTCAGCCGCCCCAAGCGGAAGAGCTTTCTGGCAGCTTTGACCGACTACATCGGGGGTGACGGTCTGTGACGGCACTGCCGGATATCCCGCGTCTGTACACGGCGCTGGCCGAGTGGCTGGCCGTCGTCCTGTATGCCCAGAGCCGCCCGCCCCGCTTTGCGCGGAAGATCACCCTGGCCGCCAGCGGGCTGCTGGCCGTGATGCTGGGCGTTTTTCTGGAAGCGACCGGCGAAGTGCCCATTGCGTGGTGGGTCCCCTGCATGGGCATCGCAGTGGGGATGCAGTACCTTTACCTCTGGATCACGCGGGAAGAAAACTGGCTGGAAGCAGCCTACGACTGCGCCCGCAGCTTCATTCTGGCCGAGTTTGCGGCCAGTGTCGAGTGGCAGCTGCACTGCACCATTTTTCCGCAGCACGGCGGGGGAGAGCCGATGGCGCTGTTCCTGCTGCTGTTGGTCTACAGCGGTCTGTTCGGGGTGATGTACGGGCTGGAGCGCAAGCGCCCCCACCCGACCGGGCATCTGGACGTCAGCAATACGGCGGCTCTGGTGGCCGTCGTCATGGCGGCGACGGCCTTTGCCGTGAGCAACCTGAACTTTCTGAACGGGGAAGTGACCATGAGCGTTTTCTACATCCGGACGCTGGTGGATTTCTGCGGCGTTCTGATCCTGACCGTCGAGCACGAGCAGCTGCGGGAAGAGGCGCTCCACAAGGAGCTGACCGCTATGGACAGTGTGCTCCACCGTCAGTACGAGCAGTACAAGCGGAGCAAAGAGGGCATCAAGCTCATCAACCGGCGATATCATGAGCTGAAGGTGCAGATCGCCGACATTCGCGCCGAGCGGGACCGCGCCAAGCAGGACGCGGCGCTGGCCCGGATGGAATCCGGCATTTTGCAGTATGAGGCCGAGAACAAGACCGGCAACCCGGTGCTGGATACCTTATTGACGGCCAAAAGCATGGACTGTCAGGAGAAGAACATCCGGATGACCAGCGTGGCCGACGGCCGGGCGCTGGGGTTTCTGACCACGCGGGAGATCTGCACCATCGTGGGCACCGCGCTGGACAACGCCATCGAGAGCTGCGCCGCAGAGCCGGACCCCGAAAAACGGCTCATCCGGACGGCGGTCTATGTCCAGAACGGGTTCGTGATGTTCCGCTTCGAGAACTACTGCGCCCAGCCGGTGGAGCTGGGGGCGGACGGTCTGCCCGCGCAGAGCGCCCACGGCGGCTACGATTTGAAGAGCCTGCGTTCGGTGGCGCAGCAGCACGGTGGCAGCATGACCGTCCATTGGGAGAACCGGTGGTTCACGGTGCGGGTGCTGATGCCCCTGCCAAAAGAAAAATGACGACCCGCTCCGTCTCACTTCGTTCGACAGCTCCCCCGAAAGGGGGAGCTTTTGTTGTGCCTGAAAGCACGCATAAAACCTCGCCCTTCGGGAGAGGTGACAGCGCACAGCGCTGACGGAGAGAGTATGGCATCCTGCACAAATAACGCCGCCTCTTGTTTGTGCATTAGCACAATAAAAATTGAAACGGATTTGAAACTTTTTGCAAATTGTGCGCCAAAAACGACAATTTGTGAAGGAAACAAGAATTTTCTGTGTGCATTTGGTATCATATCAATCAGTTCGGCGGAGTTCTGCGCTCCGCATTCGTTATTGACCCTATCAGAAGGAGGAAAATTATGCTGTCCATTAACCTGGATGACGTGATGCAGGTGCTGACGAACGTTCGCGGCTACCTCATCGCGTTTGGCGTGGTTGCGCTGCTGGCGATCGTCGTGATGATCGCTGTGCGCAAGCTGCCCAAAGCAAAGAAGAAGATGATCCGTGCACAGTCTGGCCTGGCCATTCTGCTGGCGCTGACCATCGTTGTGAACCTGATCTGCACCGGCCCCATGTCCACCATGCTGGACCTGGTCTCCGGCAGCGGCACCATCACCGAGGAGACCTCTGCAAAGGCCACGGAGCTGGTCAATGAGATCACCGCAGACGGTGTCGTTCTGGCAAAGGACGAAGATGGCATCCTGCCGGTGGCTTCCGGCTCCAAGCTGAACGTCTTCGGCTGGGCTTCCACCAACCCCTGCTACGGCGGCACCGGTTCCGGTGCGCTGAACACCGCTTACCCCGTCACCGATCTGCTGACCGGCCTGCACGATGCCGGCATCGAGACCAACGAGGAACTGAGCAAGTTCTACACCGACTACAAGGCAGACCGCCCCAGCGTTGGCATGGTGGCGCAGGACTGGACCCTGCCCGAACCCAACGTCAGCCTGTACACCGATGAGATGATGGAGAATGCAAAAGCATTCTCGGATACCGCAATGGTCGTCATCACCCGTGTCGGCGGCGAGGGCGCAGACCTGCCCACCGATATGGCTTCCGTCGTGGACGGCAGCTGGATTCGCCGCGTGGCACAGGCTTACGGCTCTGAGCGCGGCACCGCTTACTACAACGGCACCTACGACGACTCTCTGAACGAGGGCAACGACTGGGACAAGGGCGACCACTTCCTGCAGCTGTCCAACCGTGAGGAAGACCTGCTCGACCTGGTCACCGCAAACTTCGACAACGTCATTCTGGTCTACAACGGCGCCAACGCCTTCCAGATGGACTTCCTGAAGGATTACCCCCAGATCAAGGGCGTCCTGCTCTGCCCCGGCACCGGCCAGTCCGGCTTTGAGGGCTTCGGCAAGGTCGTTTCCGGCGAGGTCAACCCCTCCGGCCGTACCGTGGATACCTATGTTTCCAACCTGAAGAATGCGCCTTGGTGGAACAACTTCGGCGACTTCAAGTACACCAACACCGAGGAGCTGAATTCCGATTCCAGCTTCTTTGATCCGGAAGGCACCACCCCGTCCTTCGTCAACTATGTGGAAGGCATCTACGTCGGCTACAAGTTCTATGAGACGGCTGCGGACGAGGGCCTCATCAACTACGACGACGAGGTCGTCTTCCCCTTCGGCTACGGCCTGAGCTACACCTCCTTCACCAAGGAGATGAGCGGCATCACCAACGACGGCACCAGCCTGAACTTCACCGTGACCGTCACCAACACCGGCTCCGTCGCGGGCAAGGATGTCGTGGAGATCTACAGCGATCCTCCGTACACCAATGGCGGCATCGAGAAGTCTTCTGCAAACTTGCTGGACTTCGCCAAGACCAATGAGCTGGCCCCCGGCGAGTCTCAGACCATTGAGTTCTCCATCCCGGTGGAGGATCTGGCTTCCTATGATTACCAGACCAACGGCTGCTATGTGCTGGAAGCTGGCGACTATGTCATCAGCGCGAACGACGACTCGCACAACGTCGCCGATTCCCAGACCTACACCGTTGCATCCGACATCGTCTACAACGAGTCCAACAAGCGCGGCAGCGATGCTGTGGCTGCGACCAACGAGTTCGATTTCGCAGAAGGCGAGATCACCTATCTGTCCCGCGCCGACGGCTTTGCAAACTATGCCGAGGCGACCGCTGCTCCCGCCACCTATGAGATGACCGACGAGCAGAAGGCTGCTTTCGACAACGCCCATACGTACACCGAGGCTGGCTATCAGAACGATGACGACGCCAACGCCGCCGACATCACCACCGGTGCCAAGAACGGCCTGAAGCTGGTCGACCTGCGCGGCGTGGATTACAACGACGCGAAGTGGGATCAGCTGCTCGACCAGATGACCATCGACGAGATGCAGCAGACCATCGGCTTCGGCGGCTACCAGACCGCTGCGGTCTCCAGCATCGAGAAGGTCCGCACCAATGACTGCGACGGCCCGGCTTCCATCAACAACAACTTCACCGGTGTCGGCTCCGTCGGCTTCCCGGCTGCGACCCTCATCGGCATGACCTGGGACAAGGATCTGGCCTACGCCTTCGGCGACAGCATCGGCGAGATGGCCAATGAGATGGACACCTCCGGCTGGTACGGCCCGGCTATGAACATCCACCGCACTGCATTTGCAGGCCGTAACTTCGAGTACTACTCGGAGGATGGCGTCCTGTCCGGCCGGATGGCTTCCAATGCGATCCTGGGCGCACAGGAGCACGGTGTGTATGCTTACATGAAGCACTTCGCTCTGAACGATCAGGAAGGCAACCGTACTTCCATGGCGGCGACCTGGTCCAACGAGCAGGCCATCCGTGAGATCTACCTCAAGCCCTTCGAGATCTCCGTCAAGGATGCAGACTGCCACGCGGTCATGTCTTCCTTCAACTACATCGGCACCCGCTGGGCTGGCGGCTGCAAGGAGCTGCTGAAGAACGTCCTGCGCGGCGAGTGGGGCTTCGTGGGCTTCGTCGAGACCGACTACTTCGGCGTCTATGGCTACATGACTGCGGACCAGGGCGTCCGCAACGGCTGCGACCTGATGCTCTGCACCACCGGCAACGACTTCAACACCGTGACCGTGCTGACCAACAGCAGCAAGCAGGCCCTGCGCGAGGCTTCCAAGAACATCCTCTATACCGTGGTCAACAGCCGCGCTTATGCTGCGGAGAACCTGAACCCCGGTATGGCAAAGTGGGAGATCATCATGATCGGCGCTGACGTGCTCGTTGCACTGCTGATCGTTGCTCTGGAGATCAAGACCTTCAAGAGCTACAAGAAGCGCAAGGAAGAGGAAGAAGAGAACGCCTGATGAAACGGCCTCTCGCTTTTGAACCGACGCAGCACCTGAACTGAACCAAAACGGCAAAGGCCCGCTGCAAAGAAACAGCGGGCCTTTGCCCTGCTCAGGAAACAAAGAGGAAATTGCGATGAAACACGCAGACATCATTCAAACACTGGATCTGGAGCAGAAATGTGCGCTGCTGTCCGGCGGCACGGTGTTCGACACCCGCGCCCTGCCGGGCAAGGGCATCCCGTCCATCACCCTGTCGGACGGCCCCAACGGTGTGCGCAAGCAGGCCGGTGCGGCAGACCACCTGGGCCTGAACCCCAGTGTGCCGGCCACCTGCTTCCCGACTTCGGCCACCGTGGCCAACAGCTGGGACCCCGCCCTGGGCGAGGCCGTCGGCGAGGCCATGGGCGAAGAGGCCGCAGCACAGGAGGTCTCGGTGCTGCTGGGCCCCGGCCTGAACATCAAGCGCAGCCCGCTGTGCGGCCGCAACTTTGAGTATTTCTCGGAGGACCCCTATCTGGCGGGCAAGATGGCCGCAGGCTATGTCCGCGGCATCCAGAAGAACGGCATCGCGGCCTGCCCCAAGCACTTTGCCGTCAACAGCCAGGAGCTGCGCCGCATGGCCAGCGACTCCATCGTGGATGAGCGCACCCTGCGCGAGCTGTACCTGACCGGCTTTGAGATCGTGGTCAAAGAGGCAAAGCCCAAGACCATCATGTCCTCCTACAACCTCGTCAACGGCACCTACGCCAACGAGAACGCCCACCTGTTACAGGATATCCTGCGCCGGGACTGGGGCTTCGACGGCGCAGTCGTCACCGACTGGGGCGGTTCCAACGACCATGCACTGGGAGTGAAGAACGGCTCCACGTTGGAGATGCCGTTCCCCGGCGACGATTCCGTCCGCGAACTGATGAAGGCTGTGGAGAGCGGCAAGATCTCGGAACACGATGTGGACGCCCGGCTGGACGAGCTGCTGGAACTGGTGCTCGACACCAAGGCCGCCGTCGAAAAGGCACCCCGCACCTTTGACGCCGCCGCGCATCATGCGCTGGCCCGCCGCGCCGCCGCCCAGAGCATCGTTCTGCTCCGGAACGAGGGCGCGCTGCTGCCGCTGAAGAAAGGCGAGAAAATCGCTGTCCTCGGTGATTTTGCCAGGACGCCCCGCTATCAGGGCGCCGGTTCCAGCGCCGTCAACTCCATCCAGGTGGATTCCTTCCTGGACTGCCTGACCGAGAGCGGCCTGGCCAATGTCGGCTATGCCCAGGGCTTTGACCGCCAGGGCAAGGCCGACGAGGCCCTGAAGAAGGAAGCCGTCGCGCTGGCGCAGAACGCCAACGTCGTCCTGCTCTGCATGGGTCTGGACGAGATCAAGGAGAGCGAGGGCCTCGACCGGATGGACATGAAGCTGGCGCAGAACCAGCTGGATCTGCTGGCTGCGGTCGCCGCGGTCAACCCCAACGTGGTCGTCCTGCTCAGCGCAGGCTCCTCGCTGGAGACCCCGTGGCTCAAAGACTGCAAGGCGCTGGTCTACGGCTGCCTGGGCGGTCAGGCCGGTGCGGGCGCTCTGGTGGACGTGCTGACCGGCACGGTCTGCCCCGGCGGCAAGCTGGCCGAGACCTGGGCCAATGCTTACAGCGATTCCCCGGTGAAAGACCACTTCGCAGGCGAGGGCCGCACCGTCCAGTACCGCGAGGGCCTGTATGTGGGCTACCGCTACTTTGAGACGGCGGGCAGGCCCGTGGCCTTCCCCTTCGGCTACGGCCTGAGCTACACCACCTTTGCTTACAAAGACCTCAAGGCCGCACCGGAGGGCGTGACCCTGACCGTGACCAACACCGGCAAGTGCGCCGGTGCCGAGATCGTCCAGCTCTACGTCGCCAAGCCCGACGCCAAAGTCTTCCGCCCCGCACAGGAGCTCAAGGGCTTTGCCAAGGTCTGGCTGGAAGCAGGCGAGAGCAAGACCGTCTCCATCCCGCTGGACGACAAGGCCTACCGCTACTGGAACGTGGCCACCGACAGCTGGGAGGTCGAAGGCGGCAGCTATCAGCTCCGCGTGGGCGCTTCCAGCGCCGACATCCGCCTGACGGCGGAGGTCGTGGTGCTGGGTTCCGGTGCGCCGGACCCTTATCAGAGCGTGGATCTGCCTCATTACAGGACGGGTGAGATCACCAGCGTTCCGGATGCCGAGTTTACCGCCCTGCTGGGCCGTCCCATCCCGGAGGACAAGATCCGGATCGACCGCAACATGACGCTGGGCGAGCTGGGCCACGGCCGCAGCCCGCTGGGCTGGCTCGTGGCGGCGGTGCTGGGCCTGCTGCTCAAGCGGAGCATCCAGCGCGGCAAGCCGGACCTGAACATCCTGTTCCAGTACAACATGCCGCTGCGCGCGCTGGCCAAGATGACCAACGGCGCCATCAGCATGGGCATGGTGGACGGCATCGTGATGGAAGCGCAGGGCTTCTGGATCATCGGTCTGCTGCGGGTCATCGTGGAGGCTGTGAAGAACATCGCCCAGAACGGCGCGATGGAAAAACGCCTGAAAAACAGCTGAAAGGGAAGAACTGCTATGAACTTCTGGAACAACTTCGCGGCCAAGCACCCCGCCGCTGCCAAGTGGGTGCGTGAGGGCGGTCTGTTCGTCATCGTCTCCAACCTCATCACGGTGTTCAAGTACCTGCTGCTGCAATTCCTGCCCAAGGCGTTTGCAAGCCTGCCGGTGGTGGACTTCGGCTGGCCGGGCATCGACATCACCCTGTTCGGGGAGACTTTCAAGTGGAACATCCTCGGCTATGACGCTGCCCACGGCGGCCTGCCCTACTTCTGCGCCTACATGGTCGCCATGATCGTGGGCGAGTGCATCAACTTCCCCATCCAGCGCAGCTTTGTGTTTCGCAGCAAGGGCAATCTGGCCAAGCAGATCGGCTGGTACGTGCTGGCCTTCTGCGTCATCACCTGCATCGTCAACTCCATCAACTGCATCTGGGTCGCGGTGGCCGGTCTGCTGGTGCCCGACTTCATCTACAACATCGGCACCACCGTGCTCAACGGCGGCATCTCGATGATCATCTTCTTCTTCGTCAACAAGATCATCTTCCCCGAAGGCGAAGCCAAGAAGAACTGAAAACAGCCATCTACCTTCATCATTTTCATTTCTCCATAAAGACAAAACGCCCGGTGCCGCACAGGAACCGGGCGTTTTGTTGTGCCGGGCCGTTCCGCCCCGCAGAAGAGACGGCGCGGGCAGAGGGAAACGGCGGGTGCATTGTGGTCGTTTTGCGGGTTTTCCGTGCGCCGGACGCGGACTTTTTGCCAATAGGGCCGAAGTTTTCAAAAAACCTTGCACTTTGATGCTTTACCGTGGTAAAATCAGAGCGTCCTTCCAAATGGGAAAGTAGAGGAGGAAAGGAATATGAGCGATCTCTGTATCATTGTTACCATCGTTGGTTATCTGGCGGCGATGCTGCTCGTTGGATTTGCCTACAGCAAGTCCAACAACGACAGCACCGATTTTTACCTTGGCGGGCGCAAGATGGGCCCGCTGGTCACGGCTATGAGCGCCGAGGCCAGCGATATGTCCAGCTGGCTGCTGATGGGAATGCCCGGCCTTGCGTACCTGAGCGGCATCGCGTCCCCCGGCTGGACGGCCATCGGTCTGGCGCTGGGCACCTGGCTGAACTGGCTCATCGTGGCCCGGCGGCTGCGGCGGTACTCGGCCAACCTGGACGCCATCACGGTGCCGCAGTTCTTATCGCTGCGGTTCCATGACCAGCGCAACCTGCTCAATGCACTGGGCGCGGTCATCATCATCGTCTTCTTTGTGCCCTACACGGCATCGGGCTTTGCGGCCTGCGGCAAGCTGTTCCACAGCCTGTTCGGCGTGGATTACATGGCGGCGATGCTGGTCTCGGCTCTCGTCATCGTGGGGTACACCATCCTGGGCGGCTTCCGCGCCGTGACCACCACCGACCTCATCCAGTCCATCGTCATGTCGCTGGCACTCATCGCCGTGCTGGTCTACGGCGTGGGCGTGGCAGGCGGCTGGGACGCTGTGGTCGCCAATGCGCAGAGCCTGCCCGGCTACCTGACCATGCTGGCCAGCCACAATGCGGACACCAACACGGCCGCCTCGTACAGCCTGCTGGACATCGTGTCCACCATGGCGTGGGGTCTGGGCTACTTCGGGATGCCCCACATCCTGCTCCGCTTCATGGCCATTGAGGACGAGAAAAAGCTGGTCCTGAGCCGCCGCATCGCCTCGGTGTGGGTGGTCATCGCCATGACGGCCTCCATCGTCATCGGCATGGTGGGCCTCGGCATGACCAAGGCGGGTGCGCTGGAGTTCCTGAGCGGCTCGACCAGTGAGACCCTCATCGTCCGCATTGCCAGCCTCATCAGCGCCCACGGCGCACTGGCCGCCGTGCTGGCGGGCCTCATCCTGGCCGGTATCCTGGCCGCGACCATGTCCACTGCCGACAGCCAGATGCTCGCAGCGGCGTCCAGCGTCTCCCAGAACATTTTGCAGGAGTTCGCGCACCTCAAGCTCAGCGAGAAGCAGAGCCTGTTCGCTGCCCGCCTGACCATCGTGTGCGTCAGCGTGGTGGGCGTGGTGCTGGCCCGCGACCCGGATTCCAGCGTCTTTGGCATCGTCAGCTTTGCGTGGGCCGGGTTCGGCGGCGCATTCGGCGCGGTGATGCTCTGTGCGCTGTTCTGGAAGCGCTGCAACTGGCAGGGCGCACTGGCCGGGATGCTGGCCGGAGGTCTGATGGTCTTCGTCTGGAAGTACCTCATCAGCCCGCTGGGCGGCGTGTTCGGCATCTACGAGCTGCTGCCCGCCTTCCTGACCTCGCTCGTCGTCTGCGTTGTCGTCAGCCTGGTCACCCCAGCTCCCTCGGCGGAGATCGAAGCCGAGTTCGAGGCAGCGAAGTAAAGAGGAAAATAAGAAATGAGCCTTTGCAGAAAACGCAAAGGCTCATTTTGTATCTGGAAGATCAATTCATCACGATCAGGAGGAACTCGCAAAACGGCACCGTCAGACCGCAGCAGAAAAAGAAGAAATAATCCAGTGCGAACTTTACAAGGCGGACACCGGGGGAGAGAAGATCCAGCGAATTTGTAAGGACTGCATCCCACTCGCCCCAGTGGCGAAAATATCCGGTCTGCTCAAAGAGACGCCAAAGGTTCAGGAAGAAACACTCCAGCGCCAGAAGCAGCGGAAAGATCAGGATAGACTGCATCCAGCCGTCCGCTCGGAAATCTCCATTGCCAAGGCCGTGCCAGTGAACGGCAAGAACACCGGGGTGGAAGCATACGCCCCAGACGGCCAGCAGAATGCTCAGGCAGAGCAACGCGGCCCGGACGGAGTGCCAGTCGATGCTGTGCGGACGGCGGAGCATGGTCAGGAAATCTTCCAGTGTGGGTTCGGCGTTTGGCAGAGGAGCTTCCTGCGGGTCGCGGCAGTGCATCAGGTCGGAGAGCGTCAGGCCCAGTGCGTCCGCCAGTGGTTCCAGCGTGTTGATGTCCGGCAGACCGACGCCCCGTTCCCAGCGGCTGACGGCCTTGTCGGTCACATGCAGCTGTGCGGCCAGGTCGGCCTGCGTCAGCCCGCAGGCCTTGCGGGTCCGGGCCAGAAAGGCCCCGAAATCTTTGGCGTTCATACGGTTCACATCCTTTGAGGACAGGATAGCATACCCGGCTCCAAAACGCAACCGACGCTTCGTTTACCCGCGCTGGAACGCAAAAACCCCCGCCGTGTGCTCGGTCAATGAACACGCGGCGGGGGTCTCATTTATATGGAGTTCAGAAGAAAAATGCGAGAGTCAGAGCTTACAGCTGGGGGCCTGCGGAGACCAGAGCCTTGCCGTGCTCGTTGCCTTCGTACTTGGCGAAGTTCTTGACGAAGCGGCCAGCCAGGTCCTTTGCCTTCTCTTCCCACTGGGAAGCATCTGCATAGGTGTCGCGGGGGTCCAGGATGGCGGGATCAACGCCGGGCAGCTCGGTGGGAACCTCGAAGTCGAAGTAGGGGATCTTCTTGGTGGGAGCCTCGTTGATGGCGCCGCTCAGGATGGCATCGATGATACCGCGGGTATCCTTGATGGAGATGCGCTTGCCGGTGCCGTTCCAGCCGGTGTTGACCAGATAAGCCTTGGCGCCGCTCTTCTGCATCTTCTTGACCAGCTCCTCAGCATACTTGGTGGGGTGCAGCTCCAGGAAGGCCTGGCCGAAGCAGGCGGAGAAGGTGGGGGTGGGCTCGGTGATGCCGCGCTCGGTGCCTGCCAGCTTTGCAGTGAAGCCGGACAGGAAGTAGTACTGGGTCTGCTCCGGGGTCAGGATGGAGACCGGGGGCAGAACGCCGAATGCGTCAGCAGACAGGAAGATGACGTTCTTGGCTGCGGGTGCAGAGGAGATGGGGCGGACGATGTTCTGGATGTGGTCGATGGGGTAGGACACACGGGTGTTCTCGGTGACGCTCTTATCTGCGAAGTCGATGTGGCCCTCAGCATCCAGAGTAACGTTCTCCAGCAGAGCGTTGCGCTTGATGGCGTTGTAGATATCAGGCTCGGAGTCCTTGTCCAGGTTGATGACCTTTGCGTAGCAGCCGCCCTCGAAGTTGAAGACGCCGTTGTCATCCCAGCCGTGCTCGTCGTCGCCGATCAGCAGGCGCTTGGGGTCGGTGGACAGGGTGGTCTTGCCGGTGCCGGACAGACCGAAGAAGATGGCGGTGTTCTTGCCCTCCTTATCGGTGTTGGCAGAGCAGTGCATGGAAGCGATGCCCTTCAGCGGCAGGAAGTAGTTCATCATGGAGAACATGCCCTTCTTCATCTCGCCGCCGTACCAGGTGTTGACGATGACCTGCTCCTTGCTGGTGATGTTGAACATAACAGCAGTCTCAGAGTTCAGGCCCAGCTCCTTGTAGTTCTCGACCTTGGCCTTGGATGCGTTGTAAACAACGAAATCCGGCTCAAAGTTTGCCAGCTCCTCAGCGGTGGGCTTGATGAACATGTTGGTCACGAAGTGTGCCTGCCAGGCCACTTCCATGATGAAACGAACGGCCATGCGGGTGTCCTTGTTGGCACCGCAGAAGGCATCGACCACATACAGGCGCTTGTTGGACAGCTCCTTCTTTGCGATCTCCTTGACGGCATTCCAGGCTTCCTCAGAAGCGGGGTGGTTGTCGTTCTTGTATGCGTCGCTGGTCCACCACACGGTGTCCTTGGAGTTCTCGTCCATGACGATGAACTTATCCTTGGGGGAACGGCCGGTGTAGATGCCGGTCATGACGTTGACAGCGCCCAGTTCGCTGACCTGGCCCTTCTCGAAGCCTTCCAGACCGGTCTTGGTCTCCTCTTCAAACAGCTGCTCGTAAGAGGGGTTGTACACGATCTCCGTCGTGCCGGTGATACCATACTTGCTCAGATCTACCTTTGCCATGATACTTATACCTCTTCTTTCGTTCAGATCAAATTCTGATCGCGCGTCGCGCGCACCTCAGCCAAAAGGCAGCGCGGGCGATGAAGAAATACAGATGCGTATTCTCCTGTATACCATTATACATAAAATGACTCCAAAATCAACCAAATAGGACAAATCCTTCGGTTAGAAACAACAAATTTCATTAAGAATCGGATGGAATTGCAGACATTTCATGAAAAAACAGTCCCTTCCCGGTAAAGAAAATAAAGAGATTTTTCCAAAAACGAAATTTTGATAAAACTTTAACAAATGGAAGCGGCCGGGCGGCAGGGGCTGCCGCCGGAACATGCGCCGGTAAATGCAATAAAATCAAACGCGGAACCGTATTCCGGACAGAAAGGCTCCTCCAAACGGTGGAAGAAAAATTTTCGCCGATTTTTCGCGTTTTTCACTGGCAAAGAAACTTAGTTTATGTTATACTGTAAAAACAACGCAAAATCAACATATCCGCAGTTTAGAATTTTGGGGGAGAACCGGTACATCTATGAAAACGCTTTATATCTTTCTGACCCGTTCGGGAACGCTGGTTTCGAATCTGGTGTACGCACTGACCGGGGCTGAGTATACCCATATCTCCCTCGCCTTTGATGAGGACCTGACCACCCTGTACAGCTCCACCCGGAAAAACGGCTACACCATGTTCCCGGCGGGGCCCAGCCGGGAATACCTCAACCGGGGCGTGTTCCGGCTGCGGGAGAATATCCCCTGTGCGCTCTATGCGCTGGAGGTGACGGATGAGGCCTATGCCCGCGCCAAGCGCCGCGCCGACCACATGATGAACCACGGCGAGCTTTACCGCTTCAACTCGGTGGGGCTGCTGCTCTGCGCGCTGCACATCCGCTGGAACCGCCGCCGCCACTATTTCTGCTCCCAGTTCGTCAGCGAGGTGCTGCAGAAGAGCGGCTCGCTGGACCTGCCCCGGCACAGCACCCTCATGCGCCCCAACGATTACGCGGCCATGCCCCAGCTCAGGTGTCTGTACAGCGGGCGGCTGGCCGGTCTGCCCCAGCGCCAGAGCATGGAGATGGGCGAGGTGGAAAGCGTCGTCGGGCTGTATCTGGATGTGCTGCTGGGGGCCGTGAAAACGGGCACCCGGAGGTTTTTCTGATTTTTTGAAAAAACTTGAAATTTCCTGTTGACAAAGAGCGGCTGCTGTGCTAAAATAATCGAGTCGGGAGCGAACGCCCGATGCAAAATGGACGTATGGCCCGTTGGTCAAGCGGTTAAGACAGAGGCCTCTCACGCCTTTAACATCGGTTCGATTCCGGTACGGGTCACCATTTTATAGTAGTAAAACGGCTCTACGCCGTTTTATATAGATGCCTCTTTAGCTCAGTCGGTTAGAGCACCTGACTGTTAATCAGGGTGTCGCCTGTTCGAGTCAGGCAAGAGGCGCCAGCAAAGCGATGGAAGTTTTCCATCGCTTTTTCTTTTTGTTTTGACCCTTTTGTTGACAGAAAAATGCACAGGGGATATACTTATAAAAAGATGAACCGCTCAGGCTGCCTGCGGCGTCCACCGCTCCTGACAGGGATGCCCTTGGCAAAACCGGGAACGATCTGGATACGCCAGAGCCTCCCCTACCAGGGGAGGTGGCAATGCGAAGCATTGACGGAGAGGTTGTACAAAGGCGGGCCTGAAAAAGAAGGAGATTAGTTATGAAACAGATCATTTTGACCGGCGACCGCCCCACAGGCCGCCTGCATGTGGGCCACTACGTCGGCTCCCTGAAAGAGCGCGTCCGCCTGCAGAATTCCGGCAAGTTCGATGAGATCTACATCATGATCGCCGATGCACAGGCGCTGACCGACAACGCCGACAACCCGGAGAAGGTGCGCCAGAACATCCTGCAGGTGGCGCTGGACTACCTGGCCGTGGGCATCGACCCCGCCAAGGCCCACATCTTCATTCAGTCCATGGTGCCGGAACTGACCGAGCTGAGCTTCTATTATATGAACCTTGTCACAGTGTCCCGCCTGCAGCGCAACCCCACCGTCAAGGCCGAGATCCAGCAGAAGAACTTTGAGACCAGCATCCCGGTCGGCTTCTTCACTTATCCCATCAGCCAGGCAGCTGACATCACCGCCTTCCGCGCCACCACCGTCCCGGCAGGCGAGGACCAGATGCCCATGCTGGAGCAGTGCCGCGAGATCGTCCACAAGTTCAACGCCGTCTACGGCGAGACGCTGACCGAGCCGGAGATCCTGCTGCCGTCAAACCACGCCTGCCTGCGCCTGCCGGGCATTGACGGCAAGGCCAAGATGAGTAAGTCTCTGGGCAACTGCATCTACCTGTCCGATGAACCGGAGGACATCAAGAAGAAGATCATGTCCATGTACACCGACCCCGGCCATCTGCGGGTGCAGGACCCCGGCAAGGTGGAGGGCAACCCCGTCTTCACCTATCTGGATGCGTTCAGCCGCCCGGAGCACTTCGCCGAGTTCCTGCCGGAGTACCAGAACCTCGACGAGCTCAAGGCGCATTATCAGCGCGGCGGCCTGGGCGATGTGAAGATCAAGAAGTTCCTGAACGCCGTCATGCAGGCCGAACTGGAGCCCATCCGCACCCGCCGCAAGGAGTGGGAGCAGCGCCTGCCGGAAGTCGTGGAGATCCTGAAGGAGGGCAGCGCCGTGGCCGAACAGACCGCCGCCGCCACTCTCGCCGATGTCCGCAAGTCCATGCGGATCGACTACTTTACGGATAACAATCTGCTGAAGTAACAAATTGTAAACATGATGCCTCTGCTGAAAGCTCAAAAATGACTTTAGCAGGGGCATTTTTCGTACGATTGGAAATTGGAGGTGAGAGAATGTCGGAATATAAAAAATATTTTGAAGCGTATTGCAAAGAGCACGACTTAGAGTTGCGGTTATCTTCTGAGATGCCTGTTGGATACGAAACCGCAAATGGAACATTTGATGTTTCAAGCAGGACTGTTTTTATAAATGCGGAGAAGCTGAATAAAGAGCCTGAATACAGCAAGCTGTTTTACCTTTTTCATGAACTGCGTCATGCGTCTCAATATCTTGAACCGGGACGATTTAATGAAACAATAAAACGAAGCATTCAGTACATTATAATGTTCGACGGGACGTGTTACAAGTTGGAAGGAAATCGTTATTTGAAGTGCAGATTAAAAGGAGACGAAGAATATTTCAACAATTTGTACCTTAACCAGCCGCATGAGGTCGATGCAAATAGATTTGCCTATGAACAGGCCCGGAAAATCTGCGGGGATTCGGTAGGACTAAAAAAACTGGTTGATTTCTGGATGCCGCGTCAGATGATTTCAAATGATATATATGATAAGGTTTTCTCGCTGATTGACGAGAAGACCAAAACGATGTCCTAATTTCGAAGTACAACAGCGCCGCTCTCCCGGTCATGGGAAAGCGGCGCTGTTCGTTTCGCATTATTTGTTGAATAAATCGCTGTGGCTGCCGGTACGGGCCAAAGTCAAAACGAGCACATCGTCTTCGATGCGGTAGATGAGCAGCCAGTCTGGCTGGATGTGACATTCACGATGGCCGATCCAATCGCCAGTCAAAGCATGGTCTCTGTTTTTCTCCGGGAGCGGTTCCCCACGCGATAAGGTGCGGATGATATTATCCAGAAGATCAACGTCGAGATGCCGTTTTAGAGCAAGTTTGTAGTCCTTCTTGAATTGGCTCGTCCAGACGATATCGCGGTTCATCGCTTCAACTCCCGAAGAGCCTCTTCTACATCAGAATAATGTTTTACGTTCGGGTCCTTTGCAATCCTTTCTGCCTCCAGCATGGCGGCCATGGTCTCTTTGTTGGGTTGATCCATTTTGATTTCAAAGGGAATGCCGCCGTCCCGCAGGGACTGCCGGACGAAGATGTTGAATGCCGTCGAAAGGTTCATGCCGAGCTCTGAGAACAGGGCATCGGCCTGTGCTTTCAAGTCGGAGTCCATCCGAATGCTGATATTAGTTGTTGCCATACAAATCATCTCCTTCACCATTATTATAGTGCTTTGCACGAAAAAAGCAATACAATGCACGAAAAAAAGAATAACTTCGAAACAAAAAGGGAGCCCGCCTCCGGCTGGAAGCGGTCTCCCTTTATAGGTTTTGTTCAGAACTCAGGCATTGTAGGTGCGGTTCTTGATCTCGTCGGTCACCTTGGCGATGAAGGCATCGAGGTCCATCGTGGTGGTTTCGCCCTTGCGGTCACGGACGGAGATATTGCCGGCCTCGGCCTCCTTGGCGCCCAGAACCAGCATATACGGCACACGGTCCACCTGCTGGGCAGCGCGGATCTTGTAGCCGATCTTCTGGTTGTCGTCGTCCAGTGCCACGCGGACACCGGCCTCGACCAGCTTCTCGGTGACGGCTTCGGCGTAGTCGAGAGTCTTCTCGGAGACGGGCAGGACCTTGACCTGCACAGGGGCCAGCCAGGTGGGGAACTTGCCCTTGGTCTCCTCGATCAGGTAGGCCATGAAGCGGTCCAGAGAACCCAGGATGGCGCGGTGCAGCACGACGGGGGTCTTCTCGGTGCCGTCCTTGTCCACATAAGTCAGGTGGAACTTGGCGGGCAGGCAGAAGTCCAGCTGGCAGGTGGAGAGAGTGTACTCTGCACCAACAGCGGGCTTGACGTTGACGTCCAGCTTCGGGCCGTAGAAGGCAGCCTCACCGATCTCCTCAGTGAAGTGGATGCCCAGCTCGGTCAGAACTTCACGCAGAGCGTTCTCGGCGTGGTTCCACATGGCGTCGTCATCGTGGTACTTCTTCTTGTCGGCAGGGTCACGCAGGGACAGGACACAGCGGTAATCGGTGATGTTGAAGTCCTTGTAGGTTTCGAAGATCAGGTTGCAGACATCGGCGACCTCGCTCTTGATCTGCTCCGGAGTGCAGAACAGGTGGGCGTCGTTCTGGCAGAAGTGACGGCCGCGCTCGATGCCCTTCAGGGTGCCGGAGGACTCGTAGCGGAAATCGTGGGCGATCTCGCCGATGCGCATGGGCAGGTCACGGTAGGAGTGGGGATGATTTGCGTAGATCATCATGTGGTGGGGGCAGTTCATCGGGCGCAGAACGTAGCTCTCACCCTCCATCTCCATGGCGGGGAACATGTTCTCACGGTAGTGGTCCCAGTGGCCGGAGGTCTTGTAGAGGTTCACGGTGCCGATGCAGGGCGTCATGACGTGCAGATAGCCGCGTGCGCGCTCCTTGGCCTTGATATAGTTCTCCAGCTCCTGCCAGACGGTGTAGCCTGCGGGCAGGAACATGGGCAGACCGCGACCCACCAGGTCATCGGTCATGAACAGGCCCATCTCCTTGCCGATCTTGCGGTGATCGCGCTCGCGGGCCTCCTGCTGCTCCTTCTCCCAGGCGTCCAGCTCTTCCTGGTTGTGGAAGGCCACGCCGTTGATGCGGGTCAGCATCTTGTTCTCTTTGTCGTTTTTCCAGTATGCGCCGGACTGCTGGGTGATCTTGAAGGCCTTCAGCGCCTTGGTGTAGGTCAGGTGGGGTCCGATGCACATATCCACGTACTCGCCCTGCTGGAAGAAGCTGAACTCGGTCTCATCGGCCAGGTCGGCCATGTGCTCGATCTTGTAGTTCTCGTGGCGCTCTTCCATCAGTTTCACGGCCTCGGCGCGGGGCAGGATGAAGGGCTTGATGGCGAGATTTTCCTTGGTGATCTTGCGCATCTCTTTTTCAATGCCGGCCAGATCTTCATCGGTGAGCTTGGTGTCGCCCAGATCGACATCGTAGTAGAAGCCGTTCTCGGTGGCGGGGCCGAAGGCGAAGTCGGCCTCCGGATACAGGCGCTTGATGGCCTGTGCCATCACGTGTGCAGCGGTATGGCGGATAACATGCAGTTCCTGGTCCTGCGGGCACTCGTCCACATGGCCGTCCTTGTAAATGATCTTCATAATGAATCTCCTTTTGAACCTGAAAAGAATGAAAAACAAAAAGCGCTTCACCCCGCAGCAATACACGGGATGAAGCGCCTGAAAGATCCAGAAGCGTTCCACGGTTCCACCCGAATTGTGCGGTCAGGCCGCACCACTCGCTGTGCTGTAACGGGCGCACCCGGCAGAGGTTCGCCTCTGCACTCTGCGGTGGTAGAAGCTCCGGGTGCGCTGGGCCGCTTGCAGCACGCTCTGAACAGAGCGGCGGCCTTTCTCTGCAACGCAGGGGTCGGGACTTCGGTTTGTCCGCATCATCGTTTTCAACAGGATGAAACTATGCTGATTGTAGCACGACGTTCGGGAAAAATCAAGGGCTGGAAGATCATTCTTCCTCTTTTTTCACTCGTACACGCCACTTATGGGACATATACTCCGCGCGCAGCTTGTTGGTGACGAAGGTCTGGCTGCTGTAAAGGCCGTGGTGGCCGGAGAGCATGTAGCAGATGCCGCAGCCCAGCGCGATGAGCTCCAGCCCGGCCCCGCCGAACAGTTCAAAGCCCAGCAGGATGGAGGGGATGAGGGCGTTGGTGGCACCGCAGAAGACGGACACGAGGCCCACGGCGGCCGCGAACCCGGCAGGCAGGCCCAGCAGCGGGCCGAATGCGCAGCCGAAGGTGGCACCCACAAAGAAGCTGGGCACGACCTCGCCGCCCTTGAACCCGCAGGAGAGGGTCAGCGCGGTGAGGAAGATCTTGCATAGAAAATCCCAGGGCAGGGCCTGGCCCTGCTCCACAGCAGCGGTGATGACGTTCATGCCGGCGCCGTTGTAGCGCCCCACGCCGAAGAGATACGAGAAGCCGATGACCAGCACACTGCCGGCCAGGACCCGCACCCAGGGGTTCGGGATGCGCTTGGGCATGGTGTGCTCCATGAAGTGGAGCGTGCCGCAGAAGAGCCGGGAGACGGCCGCGCAGGCCACGCCCAGCAGGATGATGAGGAAAGCGTTCCAGACCGTCAGTTCCGGTGCGGTGAGCGCAAAGCGGGTGGGCGCGATGCCGAAGGTCAGCGAGCAGCCGTAGGCGATGAGGGCCGAGGTGAAGGCCGGGACAAAAGCCGAGGTGAAGGTCAGGCCCACATCCTCGATGGTCATGGCAAAGAGGGCTGCGGCCAGCGGGGTGCCGAACAGGGCCGAGAAGAACGCGGCCATGCCGCAGATGGTGGCGGTGCGGCGGTCGTAGTCCTTGAGGTGCAGCAGGGTGCCGAGGTTCCAGCCGATGCTGCCGCCCATCTGCAGCGCGGCACCCTCGCGGCCGGCCGAGCCGCCGCACAGGTGGGTGAGCACGGTGCCCAGGAAGATGGCCGGGACCAGCAGGATGCTGACCGGCTCGCCGCTCTGCACGGCGCGGATGACATTGTTGGTGCCCACGCCCTCGCACTTCGTTATCTTGTACAGTGCGGTGATGAGCAGGCCCGCCGCAGGCAGCAGGAAGAGCAGCCAGGGCTGTGCGGCCCGCAGCTCGGTGACGCACTCGACGGAAAGGTGGAACAGGGTGCCCACCAGCCCGCAGACCAGGCCCGTGGGGACGGCCAGAAAAAACCATTGCAGCGCCACCCGGAGGGCGGCTTTGGCTTCGCGTTGGAACGTATCAAAATGGTTCATAGAAGAAAACTCCTGTATCGTTGACGTCCGGTCCATGATGTGTTTCGAGACCGCTCCAACATAACACAGCGGGGCGGGGTTGTCAACCCAAAAAGCGGCGCAGACGAAAACGGTCCCCGGCTCCCTTGTGCGGAAGGAACCGGGGATCGTTTTTGCTGTTTGGATCAGAAAAAAGGAAAAGGAGAAAAAGGAGAACAATGATCTATCACACGCTTTCAAAAAGCGGAGACAGCGGAGAAAAGAGATCGTGGAACTTACTCCACATCCTGCAGGGCGGCGAAGTCTTCCTCGCCGGTGCGGATCTTGACCACGCGGGTCACGTTGTAAACAAAGATCTTGCCGTCGCCGATGTGGCCGGTGTAAAGGGCCTTCTTGGCGGCTTCGACCACGGAATCGACCGAGATCTTGGAGACGATGACCTCGACCTTGATCTTGGGCAGCAGGGTGGAATCCACAGGGACGCCGCGGTATTTCTCGCTGGTGCCCTTCTGGATGCCGCAGCCCATCACCTGGGTCACGGTCATGCCGGTGACGCCCAGATCGTTCAGAGCGGTCTTCAACTGGTCGAACTTGGACAGCTTTGCAATGATGGAGACCTTGTGCATCCCGGTGTCGTAGATGCCGTCGTGGATGACGGCGGGCTCACGCACCACCGGCACCGCAGCAGACATCTGCGTTGCGGAAGCCTTGACGGGGTCGTCCTCGCCGAGGTCGGTGTTTTCGTTGGGGGTCATGGCGGCTGCGTTGGCGTCGGAGATGGAGAAGCCAGCGTAGGCAGAAGCCAGACCGTGCTCGTGGATGTCCAGGCCGTCGATCTCCACCTCAGCGGGGACGCGCAGGCCGATGGTCTTGTCGATGATCTTGAAGATGAGGAACATCACGACGACGACATAGACATCGACCGTGATGAGGCCCAGCAGCTGGATGCCCAGCTGGCTCAGGCCGCCGCCGTAGAACAGGCCTTTGCCCACGCCGTCGCCGCCGTTGGAGAACAGGCCGACTGCGATGGTGCCCCACACGCCGTTTGCAAAGTGGACGGAGACTGCGCCGACGGGGTCGTCGATCCTGGCGATCTTATCAAAGAACTCAACGCTCAGGACCACCAGGAGACCGGCCACAAAGCCGATGATGAAGGCACCGAACGGAGAAACGGCGTCGCAGCCTGCCGTGATGGCCACCAGACCGGCCAGCGAACCGTTCAGGGTCATGGAGACATCGGGCTTGCCGTACCGCAGCCAGGTGAAGATCATGGTCACGCAGGTGGCCACAGCAGCGGCCAGGTTGGTGTTGAAGCAGACCAGACCGGTCAGGGTCATGGCCTCATCGGTGGCCAGGCTCAGGGAAGAGCCGCCGTTGAAACCGAACCAGCAGAACCACAGGATGAAGACGCCCAGCGCACCGGCGGTCAGGTTGTGGCCGGGGATGGCGTGGGGGTTGCCGTTCTTGTCGTACTTGCCGATGCGGGGGCCAAGCATCGCAGCGCCCAGCAGAGCGATGACGCCGCCGACGTTATGAACGGCTGCGGAACCGGCAAAGTCATGGAAGCCCATGCTCTGCAGCCAGCCGCCGCCCCACATCCAGTGGCCGCAGATGGGGTACACCACCAGCGAAATGGCGGCGGAGTAGACGCAGTAGGCTTTGAAGTTGGTGCGCTCGGCCATGGAGCCGGACACGATGGTGGCTGCCGTGGCGCAGAACACGGTCTGGAACACGATGTACACCCACAGCGGGATGTCAAGCCCCAGATGGGAATAATCGCCCTGGATGAACGGGTCGAACTCGCCGATGAGAGCGCTGGTGCCGCCGAACATCAGCCCGAAGCCGATGAGCCAGTAGCACGGGGTGCCGATGCAGAAATCCATCATGTTTTTCATGAGGATGTTGCCGGTGTTTTTGGCGCGGGTAAAACCTGCTTCACACAGTGCGAAGCCCGCCTGCATGAAGTAGACCAGGAACGCGGCCACCAACACCCAGCAGGTGTCTACGGAACTGAACATAACTGGATACCTCCCCATTTGTTGTGCAGCCGGCCACCAGAACCGGCCTTGCGTACTCCGGCTGCTGCGCCCCTCTATCTGCGCGGCAGCGCGGATCTTCCCCTCCGGAGGCCCTCGATCGTCCCCCGGAAGCACAGAAGTCCGAACTTCTGCCGGAAACACAAAAAGCGCTGGCGGAATTGCTTCCGTCAGCGCCTTTGCTTTCGATGGCACGAGTATAGAGCGTTTTGGTCAAAGTGTCAAGTGCCAGACCGTATTTTTTACGTTTTTCACAATCCGGGTGGGAAATGGACCGGAAAAGTTTGGACGAAGCCGCGGCCCGGCGGCGGGGGAGTCATTTCTCCGTCTTATGCTGGCCCCGCATCTCGACGTGCAGCAGCAGGCTCATCAAAGCCCGCAGCGCGAACGTGGCCGCCAGCGGCACCACGGATTCGAGGTTTTGCAGCAGAAAGGTCTTGGCGATCTCGGCCGACATCAGAAATTCCAGCGCGGTGGTCAGGCCGCTGCTCATCTCGTGGTGGAAATCGTACCGGTCGTGGAAGAAGAAGGCGCGGATGTAATGGTAGGTCGCCCGCACCAGACTCGTGACGATGATGAACAGGCCGATGACCTCTGCCAGCCCGGCGATCATGGGCACGGCGGATTCCAGAAACAGTTCCAGAACCTCCGAAGCGGCTGCGTTGAAGTGATACAAAGCGCTCATCGTGCGTCTCCTTGGCAAAAATTACAGCAGGGTCTTGATGTAGGCAGCCAGCGCGTCGTCCTTGCAGGAAGCAAAGAAGAGCTCGCTGAACTTCTCACCGGCCACGGCACCCTTCAGCAGGTCCTGGTCGATGCTCTGCAGGCACTCGATGAGGGGTTTGAAGGTGGCGGCGCGGACGCCGTCCAGGATCTTCTTGTTGCGCTGCTCCGGCTCCACACGCTCCTTGGGGTAGCCCTGGCCGTGGCCGAAGCCGAACAGCTTCTCGAAGCAGTATTCGAGGTTGAGCTCACCGCCCCAGCCGAAGCCCTTGGCGAACGGCATGGCCACGGCGTTGCCGTCGTTGACGTGGGCAAAGGTGTAGGCATCCACGGGGTCTTCCACATGGCCGCAGATGACGCCGGGGAAGCTGTTCAGCGCCAGCATGGCACCCTCGCCGGTGCCGCAGCCGGTGATGACATAGTCGGCTGCGCCGCTGTTCAGCAGGATGGCGGCCAGGATGCCGCACTGCACATAGGTCAGCTGTGCCTTGTCGTCGGCGGCATACATGCCGTAGTTGACCACCTCGTGGCCCATGGGCTCCACGACCTTCTTCAGCGCTGCTTCGATGAGGCCGTTCTTGGCGGCCTGGCTGTTTTCGTTGATGAGTGCGATCTTCATGGAAAAATTCCTCCTGCAATAGCATGATGTTCCACCGCCGTCCAAAAATATGCGGAAGGCGGTGCGTGTCTGACGTTAGTGTATCGTGTCGACGGGCAAAAGTCAATCACCGGCCCAGCTTTCGCTTCTGCTGCCGGGCGAGGATGGGCATGAGCAGCGGGGCGGGCACGAGTTTCTGGGCTGTGGTGGCGGCCCGCATCAGGGCCGAGGGCACGATGATGGTCTTGCGGCGGAGCATCCCGCGCATGGCTTCTTCCACGCAGAGCTCCGGCGAGATGCCCTTGAGCGCAAAGACGACGTCGGCGCGGTCGTTGAACTCGGTGTTCACCGGGCCGGGGCAGAGCGCGCAGACGTAGACCGGGCTGTGCTGCTCCCGCAGCTCCTCGGCCACGCCCCGCGTCAGGCTGACCACATAGGCCTTGGAGGCGTAGTAACCCGCCATGAACGGCCCGGCCGGGAGCAGGCCCGCCGAGGAGGCCACGTTCAGGATGGTGCCGGAACCCTGCCGGTCCATCTTCTTGAGCACGAACTTGAACAGCCGGTGCATGGCGAGAACGTTGACCCGCAGCATGGAAAGCTCCTTTTCCGGGTCGGTGTCGAGGAAGCAGCCGCAGGTGCCGAAGCCCGCGTTGTTGATGAAGAGGTCGATGCGCTCAGCGGCCAGTACGGTGCACAGGGCTTCGCAGTCAACGTCGCGTTCCAGGTCGGCGGGGAGGACGCGGCAGGGCACATGATAGCGGGCCTGCAGCTCCTCGGCCAGGGCGTCCAGCCGGTCTTTCCGGCGGGCCGTCAGGATGAGCCGGAAGCCCAGCCGCGCGTACTGGCGGGCGAACTCCTGCCCGATGCCGGAAGAAGCACCGGTGATCCAGACTGTTTTCTTGTTCATAGGACTTGTCCTTTCTCAGAAGCCCGAAGCTGCGTCGATGGCGCGCAGCTCGTCGGGGGTGAAGGCGGTGTTGTCCAGCGCCTTGAGGTCGTCTAAGATCTGCTCCGGGCGGGATGCGCCGATGAGCACACTCGTGACCTGGCCGTCCTTCAGGATCCAGGCCAGTGCCATTTCGGCCAGCGTCTGGCCGCGGGCGGCGGCGATGGCGTTCAGGGCACGGATCTGCTCCAGCTTCTCCTCGGTGAGAGTGGATTCCTTCAGGAAGCGGCCGTCGGTGCGGATGCGGCTGTCTTCGGGGATGCCGTGCAGGTAGCGGTCGGTCAGCAGGCCTTGTGCCAGCGGGCTGAACGCGATGATGCCCTTGCCCAGACGGTTGGCCGTCTCCTTCAGGCCGTTCTTCTCGATGGTGCGGTCAAAGATGGAGTAGCGGTTCTGGTTGAGGACGAAGGGCACGTGCCGCTCGGTGAGAATGGCGCAGGCCTTTTCCAGCGTGGGGCCGTCGTAGTTCGACAGGCCCGCATACAGTGCCTTGCCGCTGCGCACGGCCTGTTCCAGCGCACCCATGGTCTCTTCCAGCGGGGTGTTGGGGTCCATGCGGTGGTGGTAGAAAATGTCTACGTAGTCCAGCCCCAGCCGCTCCAGGCTCTGGTCTAGGCTGGCCAGCAGATACTTCCGGCTGCCCCAGTTGCCGTAGGGGCCGTCCCACATCTCATAGCCGGCCTTGGTGCTGATGATGAGCTCATCGCGGTAGGGGCGGAAGTTCTCCTTCAGGATGCGGCCCAGATTTTTTTCGGCGCTGCCGGGTGCGGGGCCGTAGTTGTTGGCAAGGTCAAAGTGGGTGATGCCGTGGTCGAACGCCGTGAAACAGAGCTGCTTCATGGTTTCGAAATGGGCGGTATCGCCAAAGTTGTGCCAGAACCCCAGCGACACGGCAGGCAGCAGCAGGCCGCTCTGGCCGCAGCGGTGGTAGGGCAGGGTGGAATAGCGGGCGGAGGATGCAGTGTACATGAACAAAACTCCTTTCCGATTCGGGATCTGATCTGCCCCTATTTTAACACATCGGGGAGGCAGAATCCATGGGGGTCCCGCACGATGCAGAACGGCACTTGTTGACGCCTGCCGTTTGGAGTATAATAAAGGCAAAAAACGCGCACTGCGCAGGAGGTATCAGAATATGAACAAACCGGTATTGGTGGTCATGGCAGCTGGCATGGGCAGCCGTTACGGCGGCATGAAGCAGATCGACCCGGTAGGCCCAAACGGGCAGGTCATCGTGGATTATTCCCTCTACGATGCCCGCCGTGCAGGCTTTGAGACCGTGATCTTCGTCATCAAGCACGAGATCGAGGAGGCCTTCAAAAAGGCCATCGGCGACCGCGTGGCCAAAGTGATGAACGTGAAATACGCATTCCAGCAGCTGGATGAGCTGCCCGCAGGCTTCTCCATCCCGGAGGGCCGCGTCAAGCCCTGGGGCACCTGCCACGCGGTCCTGGCGGCAAAAGACCTCATCGACGGCCCGTTCGCGGTCATCAATGCAGATGACTACTACGGCCCGGAGGCGTTCCAGGTCATCTACGATTACCTGTCCACCCACGCGGACGGCACGGTCTACGACTACTGCATGGTCAGCTACCTGCTGAAGAACACCGTCTCCGAGAACGGCAGCGTTGCCCGCGGCGTCTGCGTCGCGAACGCGGACGGCACCCTGCACAGCGTCACCGAGCGCACCCGCATCGAGAAATACGAGGGCGGCATCCACTACACCGAGGACGGCGGCGCGAGCTGGCACGACCTGCCGCTGGACGCCCCCGTCAGCATGAACCTGTGGGGCTTCGGCCGGAGCTTCCTCGATGAGGCCGAGCGCCGCTTTGCAGGCTGGCTGACCGAGAATCTGGAACAGAACCCGCTCAAGTGCGAGTATTTCCTGCCGCTGGTCATCAGCGAACTCATCGACGAGGGCAAGGCGACCGTGAAGATCCTGCACAGCCGCGACAAGTGGTTCGGCGTGACCTACCGCGAGGACAAGCCCACCGTCGTGGCCGCCATCGCGCAGAAGACGCAGGACGGCCTGTACCCGGAAGACCTCTGGAACTGAATCGGACCATGAAAAAATGGAGCGCTCCCTTTTGCGGGGAACGCTCCATTTTTGGTTCATTTTCGCTTCAGCTGTTCCCGCAGCGTGTCCAGCGAGCGGTTCTGCGCACCGTGCTTCAGCTTGGGGAAGGCGCGGAGCATACGGCGCTTGCCGAAGTGCGGGGTGGCGCGCTGGGTGCGGGAGCGAAGCTCCTCGCTGCGGGCCTGCAGCTCCTCGGCCAGCTGTTCCAGCCGGAACAGTTCGGCCGTGCGCTCGGCTCTGCCTTTGGCCGCCAGCTTGACGGCATTGGCCGCTTCGCTGGCGTTGAGCTTTGCGTCCTGCGAGGCCCGCTTCGCGGCCTCCATGGCCTCGTCGGCCTTGGCGCGCATGGCAGCGACTGCCTCGCGGGCGTTCAGCTTGGCTGCATTGTCGCGGGCCTCGGCGGCCGCCAGCTTGAACTGCAAACGGCTCTCGTCCATCTTCTGGTCCATGGCCATGGCGTTGGTGCCCAGCAGCTCGGTCATGGCGTCGCTGACGGCGTGCATACTGTCGGCCACCTTTTCCAGCGCATCCAGGTCGCGGGCCAGGTCGGACGCAGCAAAGGCGGTGGCGATGGTGTCAGCGGCATAGAGGGCATAGAGCAGGAACATCAGGATCAGGCCCACCAGCGGCGGGATGAGGGCCACTGCATCGGCGATGATGGGGTGGACGAGCTTCATCACGATGAGGGTGCCCACGCCCCACAGCAGGGAAAACTCCAGGCAGATATAGCCGCCGATGTTGAAGGGGTAGTCGCTGTAATCCCACCAGCGGGTGTGGTAGAGCTTGTACAGAGCCCAGCCGCCCACCAGTTCCAGCGCACTGGGCAAGAGGACGCCGCCGAGGTAGAGCAGGAGCAGGCTGTGCGACAGGGGCGTCAGGGCGAAGAGGACGATGACCATGCCGAAGCCATAGATGGGGCAGACCGGGCCGTTCAGAAAGCCGCGGTTGATCAGCTTGCCGGTCGTGACGGCGGCGTAGATGACCTCCAGACACCAGCCGAGGCAGGAGTAGATGAGAAAGTAAGCGAAGACCTGATACAGCGAAAAGCCGCAGACAGTGGTATCAACGAAAAAAGAAAGCAAGGGAACACCTCCGTTAATTCTGTTTCCGGACGATGCTGTATTCATCGCCCGCTTCAAAGAAGGGGCAGGCGCGGGTGCTGCGGGAGAGATACCGTGCCATCTCGTCCTCGTCGAGTGCGGTGCCCTGTGCACAATAACAGGTTCCGTATTCGTCCGGGACATTGTTCACGCACAGCTCACAGGGGTCACGCATCGGCGGTCTCCCCGTGGGCAGCGGCCTCGGCAGCCGCCATCTTTTTGAGCACCTTCGGCTCGATCCAGGTCACGGTCTCGTCGCCGGGCAGCTTCCGGGCGATGAGGGCCTTGATCTTGATGCCCATCTCGGTGAACATCCCCTCGTGCTCGGTGCGGATGTTCCACGCCGGCTCGTTCTCGTGCAGGTCGAAGGTCTTCCAGGTGATCTCGTAGCCGGAAGCGGGGAAGTATTCCAGGCTGTCGCGGAACAAATCGTCGTCGTCGGTCTTGAAATAGATCTCGCCGCCGTCTTCGAGGAAGGCGCGGTACTGGATGAGCTGGCGGGGATAGGTGAGGCGGTGCTTGTTGGAGGAGGCATTCTTGCTCCACGGGTTGCAGAAGTTGATGTAGATGCGGCTCACGGTATCCTCCGGCGTGAGGACGCCCTTGATGCGCTCGATATCGGTGCTCATGATCTTGACGTTGTCGATGGGGCGGCCTGCCTCCTGATAAGCGGCCTCGATCTTCCGCTTGGCCAGAATGAGGACTTTGTCGGTGATGTCGATGCCGAGGTAGTTGTTCTCCGGGTGGGCGCTGGCCAGCTGGGAGATAAAGCCGCCCTTGCCGCAGCCCAGCTCCAGCACAAAAGGCTGCTCCGGGCGGGCATACTGTGCGTGCCACCGGCCGCCCCAGATTAGGGGCTCGTGGACGTGGAAATCGGCGGCCATCAGCTCATCGTGGGCGTAGGGTTTGAAGCGCATTCTCATAATATGTGGTTCTCCTTCAAAAATCGTTCAACTTGTTCGGGTGCTGCGGCGCAGCTGCCCTGGCAGATGCCGGGCTTGCCGCCGCCGCGGCCGTTCAGGGCGGCATTGAGGGCTTTGGTCAGGGCGCGGACATCGCCGTCGGCTCTGGCCAGACAGTAGCCGGTGCCCTTTTCATTGGCCGTCAGGGCCGCGCACAGGCCGGTGGTGGCCTCGCTGAGCTTGACGGCCAGCCGGTGCAGGCCGTCCGGGTCAAGCCCCGGCACGATGCGGATGGCGTCTTCGCCAGGGGCGGTCTGTGCGGCCAGCGCCTCAAAGAGCTGGCTGCAAAGCCCGAAGTGGGCAAATTTCAGGGCCGTGTACTCGTCGAAGACGCGGTGGACGGCGTGGGCCGTCTCGCTGGGCTTGGCGCTGAGCAGGGAACCGATGTCGGCCTGACGCTGGCGCATGGCCTGTGCGGCCAGCAGGGCCCGCTCGCCGCAGACGATGCTCAGCCGGACGCCGCCCTTGTAGTTCTCGGCGGCCAGGATCTTGATCTGGCCCACCGCGCCGGTGGCGGCGGTGTGGGTGCCGCAGCAGGCGCAGACATCGGCACCGGGGATGCTCACGATGCGCACCTGGCCTTCGATCTCTTTCTTGCTGCGGTAGGTCAGCGCAGCAAGCTCCTCGCGGGTGGGGTAGGTGATGCACACCGGCACATTCTGCCAGACGATGCGGTTGGCGGCAAGCTCAGCCTCCCGCAGACCATCGGCGGAGATGGGGACGCTGGTGTCCATCCGCACCGCGTCGGTGCCGATGTGGAACCCGACGTTCTCAGCCCCGAACATCTGGTGCAGGATGCCGGAGAGGATGTGCTCACCGGTGTGCTGCTGCATCTTGTCGAACCGCCAGGCCCAGTCAAGGGCCTCCTGCACTTCGGTGCCGGGGGCGGCGGTTTCGGGCAGATCATCTATGGTGTGCCAGATGACGCCGCCCTGCTCGTGGACGTCGGTGACGTGCAGCACCGTGCCGTCCGGAAGGGTCAGGGTGCCCCGGTCGGCAGGCTGACCGCCGCCTTCGGGGTAAAAGATCGTGCCGTCCAGCGCAATCTTTCTGCCGCCGTTGCCGTCCGGTTCGGCCGCGAGGATGCGCCCTGCCGCCTCGGTGCGGTAGGCATCGGCCTCGTAATATTTTTGAGTGGGTTGCATGGTGTCCTCCTGACCCTCTCAGTCTCACTTCGCTCGCCAGCTCCCCCAAAGGGGGAGCTTTTGGCCGTTTTTGAGATTATGCCAAGACCTCGCCCTTCGGGAGAGGTGGCAGCGCGTGAGCGCTGACGGAGAGGGTTTTATTTGATAGAAACAAGTATACCACGATTTTTGCCTGTGGAAAATAGTCTGCGGTTATGTTATGATAGGAAATAACCGAAATCCGAACGAAATGAGGAAGGTACATCATGCGTGAAAGTGGAATTTTAATGCCGGTGTCCAGCCTGCCCGGCCCCTATGGAATTGGCTGCTTCGGAACGGAAGCGGAAACGTTCGTGGATTTTCTGGCCGCAGCGGGCCAGAAGATCTGGCAGATCCTGCCGCTGAGCCCCACCGGCTATGGGGACAGCCCCTATCAGAGCTGCTCGGCCTTTGCGGGCAACCCGTACTTCATCGACCTCGACGCCCTCAAGGCGGAGGGCCTGCTGACCGCCGCCCAGCTCAAGGCGGAATCCTGGGGCGAAGACCCGCTTCAGGTGGACTACGGCACCCTGTACACCAGCCGCTACAAGATCCTGCGCGCGGCATACGCGGCCTGGCGCAGGCAGTGCGAAGGGCTGCACGGCTGCGCCCACTACTACCCGGATGCCTACTATGCCTTCACGCTGGAAAACGAGAGCTGGCTGGAGGACTATGCACTGTACATGGCCCTGAAGACCGCCAACCAGATGAAGAGCTGGACCGAGTGGCCCCGCGCGTACCGGATGCGGGATGGCCATGCACTGGCCGCGTTCCGCGCGGAGCACGAGGAAGAGATCGGCTTCTGGAAGTTTTTGCAGTATGAGTTTGCCATCCAGTGGAAGAAGCTGAAAGCCTATGCCAACGCCAAGGGCATCCAGATCCTGGGCGACATCCCCATCTATGTCTCGGCCGACTCGGTGGACGCCTGGGTGGGCGGTCAGCTGTTCGAACTGGCGGCGGACGGCAGCTTTGCCCGCGTGGCCGGCTGCCCGCCGGATTATTTCTCCGCCGACGGCCAGCTCTGGGGCAACCCGCTGTACAACTGGCCGTATCATCGCGAGACCGGCTATGCCTGGTGGATCGAGCGGGTCCGCCATGCACTGGGCATCTACGACCTGCTCCGCATCGACCACTTCCGCGGCTTCGATACCTACTGGGCCATTCCGGCGGGCAGCACGACCGCCAAGGGCGGCAAGTGGGAGATCGGCCCCCGGATGGAGCTGTTCCACGCGCTGGAAAATGCGCTGGGCAAACTGCCCATCATCGCCGAGGACCTGGGCGACATCGTGGACAGCGTCCGCGAACTGCTGGCAGAGAGCGGCTTCCCCGGCATGAAGGTGCTGCAGTTTGCCTTCGGCGGCGGAGACAATGAGTATCTGCCCCACAACCACGTCCGGAACAGCGTGGTCTACCCCGGCACCCACGACAACACGACCCTGACCGCCTGGTGGGAGACCGGGGCGGCTGAGAAGGAAAAGGCCATGGCCTGTGCCTACCTGCATCTGACCCCCTGCCACCCCACGGCCAAAGAGGTCGCCGCCGTCAAGACCGATGCGGCCCGCGTGGCCCTGCTGCGCGCAGCGCTGGGTTCGGCCTCCGAACGCGCCATCATCCCCATGGCCGACTGGCTGGGCCTGGGCGAGGAAGGCCACCTGAACACGCCCGGTCGTCTGGGCGGCAACTGGACCTGGCGCGCCGCCGAGGGCTTCGGCACAAAGAAGCTGGCCGAAAAGATCCTGGGCGAGTGCGAGGCGGTCTGCCGTGCATAAAAACCGGAAAAACCGGGAGAACTTTAGCAGATTGACGGATTTGCAAAAAAATTGGCTGAAATTTGTGCGTTTTGCTGGCAAGTCTTCCGCAGAAGTGGTATAATCTTTGTAATCTGAGAAACATTTTCAAAGTGTTTTTCGTGGCAAGGTGTGCCGGGAGGGAGAATCCGGCACCACAACGATGGGGAAAAACGCATGAAGAAAGAATGGACCGAGCAGGACCTGCGCGAATTTGTGCGCAGCGCACAGGCCGCCTTTGAGGACGTGACCCTGACCGAAGCGGACGAAGAAGCAGCCCGCAGCTGGCAGGATGACGGCCTGATGGTGGACTATGAGCTGCGCAATGGGCAGGTAGACTGCGTACTGCGCCGCCAGATCGTTGCGGACGGCAAGATATGGAAACTGCAGATGACCGCGCCGCTGGCGGGCAACGACCTGCCGGAGGACCGGATGTCCCCGCGCGAGCGGGAGCTGTGCCGCGACGACATGAACCACGACTTTTTGTCGGGTGTGTTCAACCGCCGCTATTTTGAGACCGAGTTCTGCACCCGCCTGGATGACTGGACCGACGCCCACCGCTGCGCCTCGCTGGCACTGGTGGAGCTGGACCGCGTCGAGCAGATGCAGGCGGAGCAGGGCGATGCCGTTATGGATCAGCTGGTCTGCTTTGTGGCGAACCAGTGGAAGAAGCACTACGACCGCCCGGACGAGCGGGTGGTCTGCCGCCTGACCGATACGCTGTTCGCCATCGGCTGTGCGGACAAGACCTGCGATGAACTGGCCGAGGAGCTGCGGAGCATCTACGCGGAGATGCCCCGTGCCTATGTGGCTTCGGTGGGCCTGATGCGCCGGGTGCCGTTCACCCAGTCCATCGGCTGCGCCTGCACCTGCGAGGTGCGGGGCAAAAACTGGGACGCACTGTACGAGCTCTGTGCAACACGGCTCAAGGCCGCGCAGGAAGCTGGCGGCAGCCAGGTCTGCGCCGGATAAGACTGATTTATGGATAAAAGATCCCCCTTCTGGACATCCTAAGAGCCAGAAGGGGGATTTTTTTGTTATGGAACATCTGAAAAACGACAACCTCAGCCTGCTGGAAGCCGTGGTGCAGAACACGGAAATGGGCAAAAACACGCTGGAACAGATCGTGCCGATGACGGACGACGTGCAGTTCAAGGCAGAACTGCTGCGGGAACGGAACATCTACCGCGAACTGAACCAGGAGGCCCACACCGCCATCGAGGCCTGCGGCGGAACCGCCCAGGGCCAGAGCGCCATGGCAAAGCTCAACACCAGAATGGGCATCGGAATGAAGACCCTGACCGACAAGTCCACCCGGAATCTGGCCGAGATGCTCTCCGAGGGCAGCAGCCAGGGCGTGATGGACTGCATCAAGTCCCAGAAGGACTATCCCGATGCCGCGCCCGGCTCCAAGCGCCTGATGCAGAAAGTGCAGGATTTTGAGGAGGACAACCGCATCCGGCTGGAACGCTTTCTGTAAAGGGAAGGCGCTCTGCTCAGAGCGCTTCCACCATCGCGGCCACGATCTGGGTCGCGGTGGCAACATACGCGGCAATGCTGAACTTTTTGACGACCAGAACTTCGTGGCCGTCCTCGTCGGCGTTGTCGCTCATGGCCCGCAGGATGACGCAGGGCACACCGTTCTTGGCAGCGATCTGGCTGACGGCGGCACCTTCCATCTCCACGCAGTCGGGGGCGCACTTGGCCTCGATGGCGGCCTTGGTCTCGCTGTCGCCGACGAAGAGGTCGCCGGTGGCGATCCTGCCGGTCAGCGCCTTGACGCCTGCGGCCTTGCAGGCGGCCTCGGCGGCGGCGATGAGGGCCGGGTCGCCGGTATATTCCTTGAGGAACGGCGGGTTCTGGCAGATCATGTCCAGCTGGGCGTCGTGGTAGAGCACGGTCTTGCCGATGACGACATCGCCGATGCCGATCTTGCTGGTCATGTTGCCGGCGATGCCGGAAAAGATGATCTTCTCGGCACCGAATTTGGTGATGAGCACCTGGGTGGTGGCGGCAGCGTTGGCCTTGCCCATCCCGGCGCAGCAGACCACGACCTCCTTGCCCGCCAGGGTGCCCTTGTGGTATTCGACGCCGCCGTAAGGCTCTACGGTGACGTTTTCCAGCTTTGCGCAGAGCTGCTCGACTTCATCGGGCATTGCGCCCATTATGCCAATAATCATTTGGAAACCTCGTTCTCTTTTCAAATCGGTGGAGTCGGGAAAAACGTCTGCGATCAGACGTTGAACAGGAACTCGATGACATCGCCGTCCTTGACGACGTATTCCTTGCCCTCGGTGCGCTGCAGGCCCTTGGCCTTGACGGCGGCATAGTCGAAGTTGTTGGCTTCGAGATCGCCGTAGCCGATGACGCTGGCGCGGATGAAGCCGCGCTCGAAGTCGCTGTGGATCTTACCGGCTGCCTGCGGGGCCTTGGTGCCCTTGCGGATGGTCCAGGCGCGGCACTCCTTCTTGCCGTCGGTCAGGAAGGAGATGAGGCCCAGCAGGTCGTAGCTGGCCGTGATGAGGTTGTCCAGGCCGCTGGCCTCGATGCCCATTTCGGCCAGGAAGGCCTTCTTCTCTTCGGGCGAGTAGTCGGCGATGTCCTCTTCGGTCTTGGCGCAGATGGGAATGTAGCGGGCACCCTCTTCCTTGGCGCGGGCGGCCACCAGCGGGACATACCGGTTGTTCTCGATGCCCTCCATCAGGTCGTCCTCGCCCACGTTGCAGGCGTACAGGACAGGCTTTGCACTCAGCAGGCCCATCTCGTGCAGGACAGTCTGCTGCTCGGCATCGCTCTCGTCAAAGTCGAAGCTGCGGGCCGGCTTGCCGGCGCTCAGGTGGTCGGCCAGCTGCTGCAGCCATGCGGCCTCGGCGGCAGCGCCCTTGTTGTTGCCGCTCTTGGCGGCCTTGGCCATCCGACCGGCACGGTTCTGAACGACTTCCAGGTCGGACAGGATCAGCTCGTAGTCGATGGCATCGATGTCGGAGATGGGGTCCACGGCCTCGGCCTTGGTCACGTCCTCGACGACATGGATGATGTTGTCGTCGTCAAAGCAGCGGACGACATGCACGATGGCGTCGCACTCGCGGATGTGGCCCAGGAACTTGTTGCCCAGACCGGCACCCTGGCTGGCACCCTTGACCAGACCGGCGATGTCCACGAACTCGACGATGGCGGGGGTCTTCTTGTTGGTCTGCCAGATCTCAGCCAGCTTGTCCAGGCGCTTATCGGGCACGGCCACGATGCCGCTGTTGGGCTCGATGGTGCAGAACGGATAGTTCGCCGCCTCCGCATTCTTGGTGGAGGTGATGGCGTTGAACAGAGTGGACTTGCCGACGTTGGGCAGGCCAACAATTCCTAATTTCATTTTTATGATTTCTCCTTTTATGATGTAGATGATAAACAGCTATATTGTACGGATATAAGTTGTTTTTTGTGAAAACTGAATTTGGCGTTGGGTGGGCAGATCGGATTCACTCACCCTTTTCTCACCCTTTTTGTGCTTCCTGCGCCTTTGCGAACTGCGCTACGGCCTTTTTCATGGAATCGTCTGTTACATGAACATAGCGGTTCATGGTGGTCGTGATACTGGCGTGACCCAGCAGCTTTTGCAGAACTTTGGGCTGCATTCCGCTTTCAATGGCGCGGGTGGCGTATGTATGACGCAGAGCGTGCATACAGAATCGCTCGATCCCTGCATCGTCGCACAGCTTGTAGAGGTGAGTGTCATAGGAGCTGTTCTTGGCGGGCATTCCGGTGCGCCAGTTGATGAACACCAGATCACGCATAACCAACTTTCGCTTCTGACCAGTCTTACGATCCATAAAGGTCAGGACAGTGGACAGGTCTTTCGATTCCTTGCGGTATTCTCTGGTGTCATAGATTTCCCGCAGGATGTCGTAAGCGGTGTCGGTCAGAGGAATGGTGCGGTAGCTGGATTCCGTTTTCGGAGGGCCAGCTCGCCATTCGTCTTGCTTGTAGCGGAACTCCAAGGTCTTGTTGACCGTCAGGGTGCGTTTCTCCCAGTCAATAGCATCCCATGTCAGACCGATCATTTCACCAGTACGCAAGCCAGTTTCCAGAATCAGTGCGTACTGAGCATAGTTGTGGGAGCCTTTGGCAGCTTCCAGAAACCGTTTCTGCTCATCCACAGTCAGAAAGTGGATGTCATCAACCGCCCGGACAGGTTTCGTATAGCGAACACCATCCATAGGATGACGATCGATGAAGCCATTATCTTTGGCACTCTTGAAAAATGTGCCCATGGTCATATAAGTCTGGCGGATGGTAGAACCAGCGTAGTCGCTCTCCATGGCATTCAGGATCATCTGGCAGTCCATAGGTTTGACATCTCGCAACAGCATAGAACCGATAAACGGCTGAACATTATGTTCGTAGCGTTCACGGTAATTCCGAAGCGTATTCGGGGCACGGTTGCAAACGACATCTTTGAGCCAGCGGTTAAACCATGCGTTCACAGTCATGTCGGGTGATACTACAGCTCGGCTTTCGGGGTGTAAGCGTAGATAGAGCTGTTCTTGCCGCCAATTTTTGGCTTCTGGCAGGGTCTTGAAGCAGCGTTCTCTACGCTCACCGCGATAATTTCGGCAACGAGCATAATACAGGCCATCTTCTTTTCGTTGACCGAGTCCTTTCCCAAGCTCTTTTCCTTTAAGATCTTTTCCCATGTTGCGGCTCCTTTCTGAGAAAAAGAGCCCACACAACACACTTTATTGTATCATGTGGGCATGGTTTATGCAAGTCCTTCAGAGGACGTTATATGGTGTTAGATGGCGTATTGCTCGTCCAAAAACTCCTCAAACTTTTTACGCTTGATGAGCTTCTTGTTGCCAACGAACACAACGAACTTGCAGCCATCCTGCAAGGCAAGCTCGGAAATGCGGTTCTGACCGATGCCGAAATAGGCCGCTGCTTCAACCACGCTCAAAAGAAACTTTTCATGGAGAGGAACAATTGGAACAGATTTTTTGGTGTGTGTATCACTGCCAGACAAGGAACTGGGATTCCGATTGATGTCGTCAGTGAGGTTGAACGGAACAGCAAAAGTGGCAGAATGAATGTTGAGATTGGTGTTCATAAATTTCCTCCTTGGTGATAAAAGTGTCTGCGAGTATAATTAAGGCTTAGACAGTTTTGGGCGAGGGGAGTGGTCTTCTAGGGGTAACAGCTGCTGCACAGTAACCCACTGACAAATCTTACCGGATTGATTTAAGTAAACTCGTTTCTTCTGAGCAAAGGAATAGAGAGGAATATAGCCTACTTTTTGCAACACTTCGATTATTAGGCTGCTTTTGAAATCTACGTTGTAGGAGTTCTTATAGGTTCCGGCCAGTTGTTCATCAAACCAAACCTGAATTTCACCAGTACCCTTGAACACAAACTTGGTGTTGGCACCAGATTCAGACCAGATGAAACAAGGGATATAGTCCCAGCTTGTAAGCTTTCCCAACACGATTTTGGATGGGGGATGTGCATGGCGGCTTTTGGCTTCGCGTTGGAGAAGATCGAGGCAATCGCTGGAAGAGATGCACTCATGTAAAGTTCCAGGCGATTGCTGCAAAGCGAGTTCAACTTGTTTCCGGGAGAGGGCTGCATAATAGCCCTCATTAGAGATGCGCACGTAAATCATTTTTTAGTGTCCTCCTTAACGATATATTTTAACTTTAACTTGGCGTTTGTTTTAACTTGGTAGCCATATGATGCCAGAAGCTCTACAATGACACGAGTTCCCGGTTTTCGATTTGCCTTTCCACTGCAAAGAGTAGCCCCTCCGGATTTTTCGTACAAGGTACGGAACTCCTCACGGAAGTCGGCCCAGTTTTCACTATTGAGCGGCTTCGATTCCGTTTCTTCCAGAAGTGCTTGGAGCTGTTCAATGGCTGCATTTTGATGACGGGGGTTTTCATCAACAGTTTCAGTATCATCTAAGTCAAATCCAAACCAGTTTAGAGCCTTTTGGATGTAAGCATCGGGGTCATTTTCCAACAGAGCGATGCTATTGCTGGCATCGGAAATGTAGTAGTTTAGGGCAGCGAACGTGAAAATGCTGTTCTTCGGACGGGAGTCTTCGTTGTAAGAGAATTTTGTTTTCAAAAAATCGACCTCGCCGTTAAAGTACATACTTTCTCTGGTTTTTACAGTAGCACTTAACCACTTTTCGAGTAACTCCTTCTGACGCTTCCATTGGGAGCGTCTGGTTGAAAAGTAGCTTTTAGCTCTGCGAGGAATCACTAATTCGAGCGTTTGGCCTTCATCATACATCCTTACACGCCCCGCTTGCTGGACAGCGGCCATGTACTCGGTGCCAGAAATGTACAAATGGGTAATGTCCTTATCAATCAGGTTCGTGCCGTTATCCAGTATGGAAGTGGCAATCAACACTGAAACTGACTCAAAGCGACTTTTGGCTTTGATTTCCTCAAGTACCTTTTTGTCTAACTCGTCCATGGAATATGCCCCAGAGGATGCTTCTGAAAAAATGAAAGCAGCGGATATACCATGCTGGTTTAGCTTGTTCTTACAGTCCGTTCCCTGCTTCTTAGAATCCACGAAGACCACTGCTTTATGGAGCCGATGGGCTCCATGTTGTTCAATCACATCATCCCAAAGTGCTTGACCATCAGCAAGGATGCGAGGGTGCAGATAGCTGTAATCAGGCTCTGCACCCATGACCTCAAAGAAAGGAGCACGTTGTAGCAAGCCATTGTAGTGGCTATATATCTGTGAGATCATATTGTTTCTGGCATACCTGAAGCCGGGTGAAATTTCCCAATAAGGAAAATTTTCCGCCAAATCTACAACTTGCTCCATCTTCAAAATGACATTTCGGACAGGGTTCATAGTAGCTGAGGCGTAGATGCGGACAGACTGAGCAAAGACCTTGGGAAGATTGACGAGAGGAGCTGAATCTGTGGTGAACACCGAATCTGCAATGAAGTAGTGGCACTCGTCGCAAACCACAAAGGCGTACTCTTTGGCTTCAAAAGGCCCGATTTTAATGTTCGGAGTGTCCTTGTCTTGAAGTCTTCGAGCCATGTACTGGTACGAGCACACCACGAGGTCTCCTAGCGGATAAATCCCCTCTTGGGGAAATTCAATAGCTCCGGGCGGTATGCCCAACTCTTTCAGGTAGATGTTGATGAGCTGCTCTGTTAGAACACTGCGGTTGACAATCAAGAGTACTTGCTGCCTTCGTCGTCGGGCCTCCGGTACAAGGTCTTTGATAAAGAAGGTGGTTTTACCAGATCCTGTGGGAGCCTTGAGCAAGTAGACATTTCTGGGGGAACCGGGTGGACTGTGAACGATAGGTTGCTTAATATCTTCTGATAAATATTGGCTCATTGTTGGGGCCTCCTTTCGATGGCTTGATTTTACTACACCGAAGGAGTGATTTGACATTTCCGAAAAAAAGAAACGTTAAATATAAAAAAGCCCTCCCGACCAATGATGTCAGGAGGGCGAAAAGACAAATTTAATAATGAATATTGTAGTTTGTAAGAATTTCCTTGATGGCTGTTGTCTGAAGTAGCGAGAACAAGGCTGTATCGCTGCGACTAAGGGCGATTGTTTTTACAGTGGCATCCGGGAGAGGAAAAAAGTCCAAAATAAACTGAGAAGCATCTTGTGGGTAAAAGAGGGCTTTTAATCCACGAATGTTCTTTTTAGAAAGGCCGTAGTATGCTGAATCTGCGACACAGGGAAGATAAGGGTTGAGGTTATCAACCCTATCGTAATAATCTTTTATTTTAGCGATTGGAATAAGATTGGCATGGATGGCATCATAAAGGGCTTTGAGTGTCGTGAAGTAAACCTGATTGACAAAGTCAACGGTTTTACGAAGAGGTTCTAAGAGAACTTTTTGAAAGGTCGCAGAATAGATTTGATTACAGCTTGTATTGTTGTTTTGAAAAAGGTGTTGGAAGCTAGAAGCCGCTCCAGACATAACTTTAGCGAGAAAGATTCGAGTACGGAGAGGTTGACATTTCATCAAAACATGGAGTATAGAAGTGGTAATCTCAACAGCTTCTGTTTTAGAGATAGTATACTTGGCAACAAATGGATAAATGGCGGAGACTGTACTGATTCCCAAAACTTTTTCAAGATACCATTGGTCTTCAGCTTTAGGAGTGAGATCTTCTGAACAACTGATAGCATTAAGTACATTTCTGAAAGTACGACCCTTTGATGCATCTTCATGTAAGGTAGTAAAAACAGAATAGAAGGGTCTCGATCGGGCATAAGATCTATCGGGAAGATCATGCGTGGCATCATATGTGAAGAAAGCAGACATAGAATACTGGCAAAAATTGGTCGTCCAATTCGATTCTGGAATTATAGAGTGGCAAATGGATTTTCCGACAGAACTTTCATACAGGGTATATAGAGTATGAAATGCTACGGAGTCATCGCTGGTATTCAAAGATTCACGGTTTTCATAATTTAAGTTAAAAATAAGAGCACTAAAGATATCGTCCCAAAAGGCACTGGTCTGTTGTATGACGACTGGGCAATCCGGATTATTCAGAAAACACAAACTTTGAATGAAGTTATCTACAGTATACAACGGAGTAAGTGGTGTCATCAGAAGGTTAATATAAGACATGGATAGAGTAGTGGGAGGAGGGGGAAGCGTAGAGTAAAGAGAATCTTTATCGTTAGAGAGTTCTTCAGCGATGGCATTGTTTTCCTCACTAGAATTAAGAGGCGAGTTTTTTACAATGCCTTCATTTTCAAAAAAAGAAACCAATTCTTTTTTGAGATTTGATGAATCGGGCAAAACAGAGTGGTATTGACTAATGCGCTCATCATATTTATCCTGTGCATCGGGATGCTTCTGTTCATCGGGATGCTTCTGCTCATCAGGATGCTTCTGCTCATCGGCATCTTCTTTAGAAAACTCTTTGAAAAGTGCCTTGAACTCTTTTTCAAGCGGTTCATAAATAGGATATGTGACTTGGTTTAAGCTGGCATCAAAAAGGTCGCCAAATTCAATCATAAGATAACACCTCCACCACTATTTTATCGCACCAGTGGGAAAAGGCAACCTGATATGTTTGAAAATCGAAAATTTTAGCCAGATAGTATAAAGGTGAACACAAACCTCTGAGCCGAAAGACTCAGGGGCTATTTTTATGTCTGGAGGTGATTTTCTATGCTGTTCCGTATCATCGTTGTTATCATCACTATTACGGTTTCGTTCTAAGCCGCATCCGCACAGAAAGGAGATGTCCCCATGAACTTTTTACCTGAGCTCATTCAGAAACTTGGCACGGTTCTTGTTGAAGTCCTTGTGCTGATTGCTGAAGAAGTTGAAAAGAAAAACTAACGAAAACAAATCAAAAAGGAGATTTTACTATGCCCGCAAACGTTGAAACCATGTTCTCTGTCCGTGAGACCCCTTGGCATGGCCTTGGCCGTATCGTTATGGATGCTCCTGCAAGCCGTGAAGCCTTGGAACTGGCTGGTCTGGATTGGCAGGTGGAAAGCCGCAACATCTACTCCGGCACGGGTGCTATGATTCCCGGTTATCGGGCTAACGTCCGCAGCACCGATGATGCTGTTCTGGGTGTGGTATCCGACCGCTACCGCATTGTGCAGAACGAAGAAGCGTTCCAGTTCACCGATGACCTGCTGGGTGAGGGCGTTACTTATGAAACTGCTGGCTCTTTGCAGGGCGGCAAGAAGGTCTGGATGCTGGCAAAGCTGCCGGAGAAGTACATTATCGCCGGAGACGAAATGACCCCATATCTTGTGTTCTTCAACAGTCACGATGGCAGTTCTGGTGTCAAGGTCGCCATGACTCCTGTTCGCGTCGTCTGCCAGAACACCCTGAATCTGGCTTTGGGTACTGCAAAGCGTATCTGGACTGCCCGCCATACCGAAAATGTTCTGCTCCGGGTGCAGGATGCCCGTGAGACCTTGCAGCTTGCCAACAGCTACATGGGGGAGCTGGGCAAGGGCATCCATGAGCTGACTACCATCAAGCTGTCTGACCGCAGGGTGCAGGAGTTCATCAACGAGTTTTTCCCTGTCACTGAAGATCTGACCGATGGCCAGCGGAAGAACAACCTGCGCTTGCAGGAAGATTTGAAGGCTCGCTATTATAATGCACCTGATCTGGAATGGGTTGGAAAGAACGGCTGGCGGTTCGTGAACGCTGTTTCCGACTTTGCTACCCATGCAGATCCCATCCGTAAAACTCGCAACTACAACGAAAATCTGTTCCTGCGCACCGCAGAGGGCAATCCCATGATCGACAAAGCCTACAAGATGGTGCTGGCAGCAGCATAAAGGAGGACGTATGAACGATGTGAGCAACCGGGCTGTCCGGGAATTTTCTGAGTTCCTGAACAGCATCGAAGCCGATTTTCCAAAGCCTACTTGCACCACGGCATACGAGATTACGATGAAAAGCACCATTGTCAGTGCCTTGATTACGCTGGACACCGAAAAGCAGATGGACGAGCGTTTCTGGAACCATCTCCGGGTGCAGCGGAACATTCTGGATTTCCTGTATGCCCTGTGGCTGGATGATGACCGTACCTTGGTGGATGAGTTTTCCACCATTATCAAAGACTTGGTGGAATATGATTTCTCTATCGCAGAAGAACAGATGAAAGAGAGGTTGAACATTGCATGAAACGGCTTGTATCTACATTGAATTTATCCAAAGAAGATTGGCTCCGTTATCGCAAATGCGGCATTACCGGCACCGATGCTGGTGCCATCCTTGACCTGAATCCCTATCGCTCCGCATTTCAGGTGTACCACGATAAAATCAGCGATACCATTGAGAATATCGACAATGAGGCCATGCGGCAGGGTCGTGATTTGGAGGATTATGTGGCGCAGCGCTTCTCCGAAGAAACGGGTTTTAAGGTGCGCCGTGCAAACGCTATCTACCAGAGCGAGGAACATCCGCTGCTTCTGGCAGACTTTGACCGCCTGATCGTTGGGCAGAAAGCAGGGCTGGAATGCAAGACAGTCTCGCCCTTCTCCGCAGATAAGTGGGCAGACGGCAAAATCCCGGCTCACTATCTGGCGCAGGTTGACCACTACTTAGCCGTCAGCGGTTTCGACTGCTGGTATGTGGCGGCTCTGATTTTCGGCAGAGAGCTGGTGATCCACAGGATCGTGACAGATAAGCAGGTACTTTCTGATCTCATTGATAAGGAAGAACGTTTCTGGACGAACCATGTTGTGCCCCAGATTCCCTCTGCACCCAACGGTTGCGATTGTGACACCAAGCAGATCAACCAGATGTATGAGGTAGACAACCGAGATAAGACCGCTGACCTGAGTGCCCTGCATGGACTTCTGGATAAGCGACAGGAGCTTTCCACCCAAATCGAGCAGATGGAACAGGAGAAAACGGCCATCGAGCAGCAGGTCAAGCTGCAAATGCAGGATGCCGCCTATGGCACAGCACCGGGTTATAAGGTATCGTGGGTGTGCTCCGAAAGCAAGCGTGTGGATTCCCAACGTCTGCGGAAAGAGCAGCCCGATATTTTCAATCGGTACAGCAAGAATGTAAGCAGCCGCAGGTTCACCATCGTTCATGCGGCATAATTGTATGGCGGCAGAGAGCGCTTCTCTGCCACCTTTTTTCTCGGAGGTTTATTATGGCTACGGAAAATCCATTCGTAAAATTATTTGCTATCGACTTCAAAGATCATCTGGAAGTCAAAAAGTCCGGCAACACGGAACTGAAATATGTAAGCTGGGCGTATGCCTGGGCAGAGGTGAAGAAGCTGTACCCTGCTGCCAGCTATGAGGTCAAGAAATTCAACGGCCTGCCCTATGTTTATGACCCCATAACCGGCTTCATGGTGTATACCTCGGTCACGATAGAGGGCGTTTCGCACGAAATGTGGCTGCCTGTACTGGATGGCGCAAACAAAGCCATGAAAGCTGTGCCTTACACCTATACCACCCCGAAATGGGACTACAATCCGCAGACCCGCCGCCGTGAAAAGATCGGCATGGAAGAACGCACCGTAGAAGCAGCCTCCATGTTCGATGTGAATAAGGCTATCATGCGGTGCTTGGTGAAGAACCTCGCTATGTTTGGTCTGGGCCTGTACGTTTATGCCGGAGAGGATTTGCCGGAAGATGCTGCACCGCAGCCGGAATCAGAACCTCAAAAGCAGCCGAAACCGAGATCCTCTACCCCGAAGCAGGAACAGCCGCCTGTGCCCTGCATCTGCGCCCGGTGCAACCAGCCCATTAAAAGGGTCAAGCTGAAGGATGGTTCCATCATGCAGGCGGCAGAATTTGCAGCTACCCATGAGGGGATGTGCGCAGACTGTTACAAGGCAACCAGATTGAACGTAGCATAAGGCAAATGCTTGTAAATTTCACATCTGTATGCTACTATAATAACAAGAGAAAAGAAGGTGATGGCATGGCGCAAAAGGATACATCTGAAAAAATTCTGGAATCCTATAACGATGTCTTTTCGGACATTGTGAATGTGCTTCTGTTCAACGGCAAACAAGTTCTGTCTGCGGATGAACTGGAAGATCAGGCTCCACGCTCCTACTACAAGGCAGATGGCAAGATTCGTGAAATTGAGCGAGATGTTGCCAAACGCTGGAAGAACGGAAATATTCGCGTGGCCTGTATCGGTTTTGAAAACCAGACCGCTTCTGACCCCAATATGCCGCTCCGTGTCATGGGTTACGATGGCGCAGAGTACCGGGCGCAGTTACTTGGCGATAGCGAAAATCTCTATCCTGTTGTGACGCTGGTGCTTTACTTCGGCCATGATAAACCGTGGAATGGGCCGCTTTCCCTGAAGGAACGGCTGAACATTCCCAAGGAGTTTGAGCCGTATGTCAACGACTATAAGATCAACCTGTTCCAGATTGCCTATCTGACCCATGAGCAAGTAGAACTTTTCCAGAGCGATTTTAAGGTCGTGGCAGACTATTTCGTACAGAAACGGGAAAACGGCGACTATATTCCGAGTTCGCAGGATCTGACCCATGTGCAGGAAACGCTTCAACTGCTGAGTATTATGACGAATGACAATCGGTTTGAGGAAGCGTACAATACGAATACCGATGGCCAGAAAGGAGGCCCACGCAATATGTGTGATGTGCTTGATAAAGTGGAAAACCGTGGCATTGCAAAAGGCAAGGCTGAAGGTAAAATCGAAGGCGAAGATACGCTGGCTTTGCTGATGAAGAAGCTGTTCGATCAGAACCGTATTGAAGATGCAAAGCGGGCTTCTGAAGATAAGGAGTACCGTACTCGGCTGATGAAAGAGCTTGGCATCAGCTAAGCAAAAAATTATATGTACAACTGGGGGAGCATCTTCGGATGCTCTCCCTTTACTTTTGCAGGGCAGTCCGTGTGGAGTGTCCTGTTTCTTTATATAAGGAGAGGACAGATTATGACCTTTAATGCAATGACCGAACACTACGAAGAGATTACGGTTTGCGGAAAGCCTGCGCTGTTCACCAGCATCCGCATCAAGAGAGATACCATCCCGGATGGTCTGTACGCCTACGATGTCCGGCATGATGATGAGTGCCGGGGCATCCCTTGCGAAATCGCACCCTTTGTGATGGTCAATCACTGGGGCACCATCATCCTTGCGGAACCGCTGGAACTGCCGGACGATGGGCGGCGATATATTGACGAGGACACCGACTGGGATTATTCTCCCTTGGAGGGCGAGGGCACCGCCGACCATGAGCCGTGTACTACCATTTCCACTTTTATGGCTGTCTACGGCCACCAAAAACTGTCTTAAAGATTCCGTATGGACAGTTTTGTATCAAAATCAGCGTTTTTCAGGCTATTTCGAGCTGCAAAATACAGTCTTAAAAATGTCGCTCGTTATCTTTGAGCCAGAAAGGAGACGCATGAACATCTATGGCTATTGCCGAATCTCTACGGCAAAGCAGAGCATTGACCGTCAGATCCGCAACATCAAGGCCGAGTACCCGACTGCCCATATCGTGCAGGAAGCCTATACTGGCACATCTATCTTTCGTCCAGAGTGGCTGAAGCTTTACCGGGTTCTGAAAGCAGGAGATACGGTGGTGTTCGATTCAGTGTCCCGGATGTCCAGAAATGCAGAAGAAGGTTTTGCTCTGTACGAAGACCTCTATCATAAGGGCATCCGGCTGGTGTTTTTGAAAGAGCACCACATCGACACCGAGACCTACAAAAAAGCCCTGTCCGGCAGCATTGCCATGACAGGGACAAATGTGGACTTCATCTTGAAGGGCATCAACGAGTATCTGATGGCCTTGGCAAAGGAGCAGATCAAACTGGCCTTTGAGCAGTCCGAAAAAGAAGTTGCCGATCTGCACCAGCGCACCCGTGAGGGCCTTTTGACCGCCCGGTTGAACGGCAAGCAGGTTGGCCGCAAAAAGGGTGTTGGATTTGAAACGAAAAAAGCCAGAGAAGCCAAGCAGATCATCCGCACCCATTGCAAGACCTTCGGAGGCACACTTGATGATGTGGAGTGTATGAAGCTCACAGGGCTTGCCCGGAACACCTATTATAAATATAAGCGTCAGATTCGTGCCGAACTGATAGCTGAACAGGATTTGCCGAAAGGAGCAAGTATCTTTTATGAACCGCCAAAATCATTCTGAGCCGGAGAACAGGCTCACCCCAGAGGAACAGCAGGAGTTTTTAGAGTTGCTGGCCCAGCTATCCCCGGAGCAGCGTGAAGCACTGAAAGAAGTGCTCAAATCCTTTACTTAAAGATAATCCGGGGCAGCCCCCAAAAGCCGTCCCGGATTATTTTTTAGCAGGTTTCTTTAGTTTACAGACAAGGAGCTGCCGATTTTGTTTCCGTTGGCATCGATTTCCTTGAGCTTCACATCGCTGGATTTCACATACGAATTGGGATCTCCGATATTATCGAGCCCATAATTATTGCGGACGCTAATTGCTGTATAGTTGTGCCGTGAACCGAACACCGAATCATACGGCTCGGTGTTGATGATTTCCTGATGTACAGATGCACAGTTCTTAAAAGTACAATCAGAAACGATCACACGAGGATAATTGAACTTGTCATAGTTTGCAGTATATACGGAAATCAAAAAATTCATTTGATCTTTTGTAAGGTTTCTGTCTGCTTTACAGGCTTTCCATTTGCCCATATTACAGGCAAAACCTCCTTCTGAACAAATATGGATACCATTAAAAATGCACCGCTCGATTTTGCTCGGACGATTTGAGTTTGCAAATTTCTTGTCAACACCTCCGATTCCTATCAAAACACCGTTTGTATTGAGTGTGGAAAATTTTCCCGGAATAAGCTCTCGAATGTAATTTTTTAGACGAAGTTCCCCCATCTGCTCAATTTCTTCCACTGAGTTGACGGGACTAAGCGAGATGTTTGTAAATTCACAATCCTGAATTGTGACCTGTGAGTTCCAACGAGAGGTTACAAGTTCTTTTCCTGCGCAGTCAGTAAATTGGCAGTTCGACAAAGTTGCTCTCGAACAAAGGTTTACAATAGCATTTTTGCACTCAGAAAATCGATTCTCCGTGATGAGGAATCCACACTCTATAATTGCTTCGCTGCATTTCTCAAAGATGCAGTCCTTAACAGTTCCGATATTTTCAATGCACTTGTTCATTCGCACAAATGTACAATTTGAAACCGTTCCTTTGGCAGTTTCATCGTCATAGCCAATCCGAGCGGAACCCCTGATTACACGAATATCGTTTTCTACCATATAAGACGATGCATTGATGTTCTTTTCACACTCAAAGATATTGTTTTCGATGAATACGTTTTTACCGCCGCAATAAATATAATTTGTTGCGACAGCATCGTTTGCATCTCTATATTCAAAGGTCGGTTTATCCGGGAATACAAAATGGTTGTCACTAATTTTAGCTTCTTCTTTCACACCAAAGCTCAAAAATTCCGCACAAGTACCCTGCACTTTGTTGTTATCAAAACAAAAAGTTATACAACCACAGCCAATAAATCCAACGCAGTCAATGAAAGCGCAGTTTTTTATCGTACAATTTTTTGCCCATGCACGATTTATCTCTTGAATGAAGTAATTCCCCTTTTTGCAGTCTCCATGGCAAATTATTGTAGAGGCCATAATCGAGAGTTCTGTTCCATCGTTCAAATAGATATGACTGCCACTGTCTTCATTATAATGGATATTGCAGTTAATGAACTTGACTGTACCCTTGCAATTCATTATTGCGGACGAGAAGTGAATGTCTTTATCCTTGTAGATTGTTTCCCCGTCATTCTGAATCGAACCAGAGAGCACCAACTTTTCACGGGGCGCATTCGTGTCGATGGCTTCTTCACCATTTTCTTCGGTCTGAGCTTCAGAGGCTCCCTCTGTGGTTTTCTGTTCCGGCAGCTCCACTTCAAACGGGGTTTCTTCGGTGATTTCAATGGGTGCAGTGATATAGCGGTCAATGCAGCCGTCCACACCACGCAGACGATAGGTGTCCACGGTCTGCTGCTTCAAGGATTTGATGGTCTTGCGGCCAAGGTCAAACAGGTCGATGAAGTCTTCCTGTTCATCCTGTTCCATCGACTCCGCAGTATGGTCGTACAGATACATATAGGTGATAACGCAGCTCAGGATTTTCCGCTTTGCGTTATCTTCCAAATCATCCAGAGCATCTTCCAGATTCGCCACCTGTGCATCGGCATTCAGATAGTTCAGCAGTTCGTTGGCATACAAACGCTGCTCGTTGGAGGGCATTGCATACAGCTTGGATGCTTCGTTCAGACAGCCGGACAGAATATTCCGCTGCTGGCTGTTCAAATCCTTCAGATTTTCGTTTTCCCTGATGCCATAGCTCTTGTCTTCCAGCAGATAAAGCCGCTTCTGAAGATAAGCACTGTTCTGGGCCAGTGCCCGGATGTCGCTTTGGGACTGCATGACCATCCCGGCGATATTGGCATCCTGATCGGCCAGACGAACCAGAATTTCAATCAGGATTCCCTGTGCCTGTGCCAAAGAAGTGATCTGCTCTGCCATACGGATATTGTTTTTTCTGGGACAGACCACCATATTGAAAATACGATGAAACCACTTCTCGTTTTTCAGTTCCTCAAACTGTGCATCGGATTTGGTCGTCAACTGCTGCACCGCAGACTGCAAATCCTGAAAATCACAAGAACTGCCGTAATAATTCGGTTGTAAGCTGCATTGTTCCTTTGTCATAAAAATCACCTTTTCTTTCTGTTGAAATCATCCAGAAGCGTTTGGGTCTCTTCATGGAGGTTCTGAGCTTGAGAAATTGCCTGATTTGTATAAGCAGAGCTGTACGCAATGCGTGCAGTCCCGTATTCCAGCCGTTGAGTCATTTTTCGCACTTCGTAAGCAGACATCGTAAGAGCATTGTGGAAGCCCTCGTCACAGAGCCGTTCCAAACCTTGGGTCGCAATAAAGGAGCCTATCCAAGCACCCAGCAAAGGAATCGGGATCAGTTCTTGTCCGATTGCAGCACCAACGGCACTTACAGCAGCGTTCAGTGCAGCCATCTGGCAGCTTTCCTTGAACTCTTCATCGGAAATTGCCCCGGTGCTCTTACGATATGCCAGCTCCGATACCGAGAATGCCAGCGAAACGCCTGCGGCCGCAGGGCCAGCCGAAATGCTTGTAAAGTTGGTGATGCTGTAAATCGCAAAGCCACTGATACCGCCCTCTGCGGCTGCTTTTGCCGTATCTATGCCGATATCTTTCCAGTCATCCACCGTAAATTCGTTGATTTTCTTTCCCTCTTTGCACTTGCTGTAAATGCCAACGGCCAACTGGAATCCACCCGAAATAAAAGCGGCCTCCGCAGCAGCTTTTCCAGCCTTTTGCAAGGACGGTGCTGCTTCCTGCTGTGCTTGTTCTCGTTTCTTATCGCTGCGTTCATCCGCACGCTGTTTCTGGTTGTCGGCTGTCTGGTTTAACTGGTCGGACTTCTTATCCAGTGTTTCGTGAATCTTTCCCTGCTGCACAGCAGCATAATCCACATTACCCGATTGCACTACCTCAAAGAAAGAACGCCCTGTTTGAGCTTCGATTTCATGTACCTTTTCTTTGATGGCACGAACTGATTTTGCACTCAGACCATCTGTATCACCAGACAGAATTTTTTTGATTTGCGCATACTGATCTTTCGGAATTACATAGTATCCATCTTTTCCGAAAGCTTCATAATTGCCTTTATAATCCTTCATATGCTTCAGTACATGGCTCAACGAGTTGTTTGCTCCATTGATATACTTGGACTGAACATCGACACCGTGTACCTTATAATCCGCTGCAACGGTTCGTCCTACGTCCTCAAAGGTTGCATCTGCTTTTCGGTTGTGCATGATTTGGTCTGCATTATGAAACCAGACATCCACATTCTCTGCAATCTCTCCATGCTTTGTTTTGGGATTTCCTAAAATATGTTCTGGAGAACCCACGAAATCCCGGACATTATCAACGCATTGAAGTGCTTTATCCAGATTGTGGTTGATTCTCGCCTTAGCTGCTGCATTCTGCGTGTCGATTTTGTGCATCTTCCGCATCAGCTCTAAAGCGTTCTGGCGGTTTTGCTCTGACACCATAGAGCCTACGCCCTGTGTCCGGGCATTTCGCATTTGGTCTTCATGTACGAACTGTTCATCCATTTGTTTTACCTCCCATCTGTTCATACTGTGCATTCATGTTTTTGATTTCCTGCTTCATCTCCTGCACCAATGTTTCCGGTGCAGTCACCTTGACCTTACTGCCCTGACTGAGCAGCCACATTTTTACGCCTGTGCCAAAGACTTCGGCTTCAATAGAGCAAACACCCTCTTTTTCATCTACGACTTTTGCCATCGGGAACTTGTCCAGCACAGCTTCCACCGATGGGCCATAGTAGTTGAAGCTGATCTTCTGCGGCTCTCCGCCGAACATGAACTGAGTGCGGTTCTTATACTCGCCCTCTTTGAAGCGGTCTTTATAGGGTACAGAGAACTTTTCTCCTGTTTCCTTGATGGAATGTATCCTATCAAGCCGATAAATGGTTGGATAAGGATCGTTCTTTTTATGGAAAGCCTCTCTGGTGGAGTAGTCTGTGATAACAGCCATGAGATAGAAATAATACTCTGAGAACATCAATCCCACCGGCTCAACCATCCGTTTTACGATTTGACGGTCTTTCAACTTTTGATATTCGATTTCCAGCACCAACTGATTTCGGATGGCCTGTGCCACCATCCACAGATTGTCCGGGTCAACGGTTGCATGAGCCGGGTCGTGATAGTGGAACAGTTCATTGCTGATAAACCACTCAATGTCGCTTTTTTCTTTCTGAGACACACAAAGGTTCAGGATGATTTGCAACTGCTTCTCAACCTGTTCTTTGGTAAAAGCTCGGCTTTCCAGCAGAATCTTGCATAGGGCCAACACTTCACCTTTGGAAAGCTGCTCGATCTCCTGTGTGACCAGACGGTATCCATTTTCTTTCTTGTCGTACTCGATTTTTCGTACGATGCCTTCTTTGGCACACTGTTCCGAAAGAAAATCCCGGATGCTGTCAATGTCTCTCTGAATGGAGCGGACGTTCACATGGTACTGCTCTGCGGCCTGTTGCTTATTGATGAGCTTACCGGAAAGAAAATCCTGATAAAGTTCCAAAACACGGGTCGTTTTTAAGGTGTCTGCTGTCATTGGTTTGCCCTCCTCTTCGGTTCAGCCCCATTATAGCAACCGTGGTGGACAGGCATTGTCTATCTTCTCTTTTGCTGACTAAAAAGTTTTTGTTTCTAAAATCTGTGCTTGATTTCTAAAAAAGACTTGCTTGCTACGATATATACTATTGAAAGTATACGACTAATGCAATTAACGGTCAAGCCTTGTCACAATAAAATCGTAAGTAAGCACTACGATTTGTACAAGGAGGCCGAACCATGGAACGAGAGAAGCCCACATTTGATATTCTGGGCCGCATAGAGAAAGAACGTGCTGCCCGCAACTGGTCTGAGTATGCCCTTGCAGAAAACTCTGGCCTGACCCAATCCACCATCTCAACATGGCGGAGAAGAAATCTCCACCCCAATGTTGCTTCCATCGAGAAGATCTGTTCGGGCTTCGGCATCACGCTTTCCCAGTTCTTTCAGGAGGAGGACTCTGTTTACTTAACCCCCGATCAAAAGGAAATTCTTGATCTATGGGCTAAACTCTCTCCTACTCAAAGAGAAGCAGTCACTAAAATGCTGTGTGCTTTCCTATATATAAGCGAATGACACTTTTTCCTGCTCGTCAGTCACACGTGTTAAAAATTTTTTCCGTAAGCCCCCTTTTTCGACGCACCCATTCAATGGGTGCGTTACAGGGGTGCTTCCGAAAATAATTTTCAACACATGTGCCTTCCTCGCAGGCTGGATTTCTTTTTAATATATCTATAAAATCCAGCATATTATCAAACAAAAAGCGGCCAAGCCTATAAAAGACTTGACCGTTTTCTTATTGATAATAGGATTTAGGTATAAAGTTCTCTGATTTTTGTAAGATCACTGTTCAATAGAGTTTCATGTTCCAGAAGCTCTTTCTGAACAGCAAGCAGGAAATCTCTGTTATCATAGAGGATTTCGTAGGCTCTGCGGTATAACTCTTCCATCTTAGCTGCTTTTATAGCTTCGCTACTGAAAAGTCTTGTCTCTGACATTCTATTATTCGCCGATTCGACCTCTGAGAAACCAGCACCTGCGAGGGATGTCATCCAAAGATCAAGCAGACGATTGGCATTCTGAATGTCACCACTTGCATTTACATCCATCACTCCATAAATTAAAGACACACCTGCTTTTCCTGCCAAAGTCTTCGTTATATCGTTCAGAAGTTCTTCTTCGTTTTTCAAGTAAGTAGAACAGCCATTCTCGAAGCCACCAATGCAGCTCTGATTCCCACGAATGGTAACGATGCCGATGCTGTCAGGATTCAGAATCTCTCCTACAACTGCGTGGGCTGCTTCATGTAATGCAATATTCTGGCATTCGGTCAAATCAAGGCACTTGTCTGTTTTGGAGAGCTTATAAACCACCTGAAGCAGAGCATCTGTCACATCATCTTTGTAAATATGCTCGTGTCCTTGGTAGGTGCTATTCAGCGCAGCAAGGTTCATTACCGTTTCAAGGGTAGCACAGCTCACCTTGGGCATAGCTTTAACAATATCCGAGATAAGAATATCTTCTGCCAAATCCTTGTCCCGGAGATAATAGCTGACGATCCTCTCTGCAATCTTTCCCGTTGGAGGGTCAAGATAAAGCGTGTAGTCGAATCTGCCGGGCCTCAGCAGCGATGGAGGCATATACTTTGTGTCATTCGTCGTAGCAATTACAAAAAGATCTGTGCTCTTTGCGTCATCAATACAGGCTTGCAGACAAGCCCATTCCGGCGCATAGGGAGAATTGGATTCTACATAGAGGTTCAAATCCTCCAAGAGCAGTATACTAGGTGCGGCTTCCTTTGCAGCCGAGAAAGCAGCCCTCAATTCATCTAAAAAACTGTTTTCCTGACTGGTTTTCCGAAAGACATAAGACCTGCGACCTGATTCTTTTATAAAGACGGTTGCCAGCAAACTTTTACCAAGGCCAGGATCGGATTCCATCAGAAGTCCTCTGGGGATAGAAGCTCCTTTGCTTTTATAGAGTTCTGGCCTTTTCAGGGCATCCAGTATTTGACGTAGAATGTTTTTAGTGGATTCATAACCGATGATTTTTTCATCAAATCTGTCCATGGTAGTAGTCCTTTCCATTTTTACCGCCAACCTGCGGCTTTCATCTGTGATTCTTTAACGATGTACTCTTGAACGGCTCTTTTGGGAATTTTCCAAACCCTGCCGATTCGCATAGCCTTGATTTTGCCTGTTTTCAGGAGCTTGTAGGTTGTATTCATGCCACATCCCAGTATGTTGGCTACGTCTTCCGGGGTGATAAGAACGTCGTAGTAATCGAACATAACGATCAGCCTCCTTCTGATACTTCGTTATAATGAAGTTAAGGCACAGAGGATGAAAGAGGTTGCAAGATGATTTTTTGCAACAAAAAAGACACCTCCGAAGAGATGTCTTAGTTGGTTGTGTGGGCTGGACAGAGGAGAGTACTCACCCTTTACTCACCCTTTTGCCATGAGAATGCAGCAGGATGTACAAATTTACATAGAAGTGCAAATGACATAGCAACGATGAATATAAGGATATATGAAGTGGTATCAGGATACATTGCAGGCAGTGCAAACTCCAATTCCTAATTTCATAGTTATGATTTCTCCTTTTATGATGTGGATGATAAACAGCTCGATTGAGCGGATATCAGTTGTTTTTGCAGGTCTCTTTTTCGCAGACCAGGCTCCATTCACAAAAAAACAGAGCTTACATGGCCAACTCTAATTGTAGCATGTAAGCTCTGTTTATGCAAGTCTTCCTGCGGCTCAGAACTTCTTCTCCAGCCGCTCGCGGATGGCGCGGATGAAGCCGAGGCTGTCCACGGGGGTGGGGGTGATGCCCTCGGCAAGGCCGCACAGGTCTTTGGTCATGATGCCGTCGTTGAGGGTCTGGAGGCTGGCGGCTTCCAGGGCCTCACCGAAGCGGACGAGGTCGGGCAGGCTGTCGAGCTCGCCGCGTTTTTTCAGAGCACCGCTCCAGGCGAAGATGGTGGCCATGGGGTTGGTGGAAGTGGCCTCGCCCTTGAGGTACTTGTAGTAGTGGCGGGTGACGGTGCCGTGGGCGGCTTCGAACTCGAACTTGCCGTCCGGGCTGACAAGAACGCTGGTCATCATGGCCAGGGAGCCGAAGGCGGTGGAGACCATGTCGCTCATGACGTCGCCGTCGTAGTTCTTGCAGGCCCAGACGAAGCCGCCCTCGCTGCGGATGACGCGGGCCACGATGTCGTCGATGAGGCTGTAGAAGTATTCCAGACCGGCGGCCTCGAACCGGGCCTTGTATTCGGTGTCGTAGACCTCCTGGAAAATGTCCTTGAAGGTGTGGTCGTATTTCTTGGAGATGGTATCCTTGGCGCCGAACCAGAGGTCCTGCTTCTGGTCCAGCGCGTAGTTGAAGCAGCTGCGGGCGAAGCTGCGGATGGAGCTGTCCTTGTTGTACTGGCCCCGCAGGACACCGCCGCACTCGAAGTCGTAGACGGTGGCAGACTGCTGGGTGCCGTCCGCACCGGTGAAGCGCAGCTCCGCTTTGCCGGGGCCGGGGATGCGGAACTCGGTGGCCTTGTAGACGTCGCCGTAGGCGTGGCGGGCGATGGTGATGGGCTTCTTCCAGTACTTGACGGCGGGCTTGATGCTGTCGATCATAATGGGCGCACGGAAGACCGTGCCGTCCAGCGCAGCGCGGATGGTGCCGTTGGGACTCTTCCACATCTCATGGAGCTGGTACTCCTCCATCCGCTGGGCGTTGGGGGTGATGGTGGCGCACTTGACGGCCACGCCGTATTTCTTGTTGGCCTCGGCGGCGTCGAGGGTCACCTGGTCGCGGGTGGCGTCACGGTTGGGCAGGCCGAGGTCATAATACTCGGTCTTGAGGTCCACGAACGGCAGGATGAGCTCGTCCTTGATGACCTGCCAGAGCACACGGGTCATCTCGTCGCCGTCCATCTCCACCAGCGGGGTCGTCATCTTGATCTTTTCCATAGTTCTTTCCCTTTCCTCTCGATCATAACAGACGGATATCTTCGACCCCGGCGGCATTGCCAGCTGTACGCCGGGGGAAGTCGGTTCATTTGCGGTAGGAGGCCGCCAGCTTTTCCAGTGCGGGCAGGCTGCGCTCGACCTTTTCGGTGTCGATGCAGTAGGCCAGGCGCACATAGCCTTTGACGCCGAAGCTGTCACTGGGGACGAGCAGCAGGTCGTAGGCGCGGGCCCGCAGGCAGAAGGCGTTGGCGTCCTCTTCCAACGCCTTCGGGAAGATGTAGAATGTGCCGCCGGGGCGCTCGACCTCGAAACCGAGGGCCTTGAGCTTGTCGTACAGCAGGTTCATGTTGGTCTCGTAGACAGACAGATCGCTGGTGACGTTCAGGCAGCGGCTGACGGCCCGCTGGATGATGCTGGGCGGGCAGTTGTGGCCGGTGAAGCGGGAGATCTGGGCCATCATGTCCACGAGAAGGTCTTCGCCCTCGCAGCCGGGGCGGACCGCCACATACCCCAGGCGCTCGCCCGGCAGGCTCAGGCTCTTGGAGAACGAGAAGCAGGTGAGGGTGTGGGGGTAGAAGGCGGCGGGGTAGGGCACCGGTCTGCCGTCGAAGGCGATGTCGCGGTAGGGCTCGTCGCTGACGAGGAAGATGGTGTGGCCGTAGGCCCGGCTCTTTTCGGTCAGCAGCTCGGCCATGCGGGTCAGCGTCTCGGCGGAGTAGACCACACCGGTGGGGTTGTTGGGGGTGTTGATGAGGACGCAGGCGACCTGCTCGGTCAGCAGCTCCTCAAAAGCGTCGAGGTTCGGCTGAAAGGCCGGGGCCTGCGGCGGCACGACCTTGAGGCAGGCCCCGGTGCCCGCGACGTAGGGGCCGTATTCCGGGAAGTAGGGGGCGAAGGTCAGCACCTCGTCGCCGGGCTGGGTCACGGCGCGGATGGCATGGGCGATGGCACCGGCGGCACCGGTCGTGGGGAAGATGTCCTTCTGCGCATAGGGCAGGCCGAAGGTCTTGGCCAGGTGGTCTGCCACGGCGGTGCGGAAACCGGGGTCGCCCTGGCTGGGGCAGTAGCCGTGAAGGTCTACCGGCCCTTCGGTCTCCAGCAGGTTCTGCATCGCCTGCGTGAACTGCGGCGGGCAGGGCACACTGGGGTTGCCCAGCGAGTAATCGAAGACGTTCTCATAGCCGATCTCAGCGGCGCGCTGCTTGCCGTACATGAAGGTCTCGCGGATGACGCTCTTGTGCGCCAGCATCCCGCGGTAGGTCTCGTTCAACATAAATACTTCCCCCTGATGATGTTATTTCGGGCTTTGGGGCACAGCGGCATAGCTCTGCTCCAGCTTGATGATGCAGCTGTAGTTCGGGTCCTGCCCGGTGACGAAACGGCACATCTCGGCCATGACGGCGTCCGTATCGCCGGTGTACCCGGCGGGGAAGGCCAGATCGAACAGGACGTTGGTGTGGGTGTCGCCGGGGACGATGCGCAGGTCGTGGATGGAGAGCTGCGGGTCCAGCTGGCGGAGGTGCTCCGTCAGGCGGGTGCGCAGCACACCGACCTTGGCGTCCGAGGTCACGATGGGGTCGTAGTGGATGGTGACCTGCAGGTTGTCTTTTTTCAGGAAATCCCGCTCGATGTTGTCGATGACGTCATGGGCCGTCAGCGGGTCGCTTTCGGCCGGGAACTCGACGTGGAGCGAAGCGAACTGGTGGCCGGGACCGTAATCGTGGACCATGAGGTCGTGTACGCCCAGCACACCGGGGTAGGACATGACGGTCTGCTCGATGTGCGCCACCAGCTCCGGCGAGGGCGTTTCGCCCAGCAGCGGGCTGAGGGTGTCCATCACGAGGCCCCAGCCGGACCAGAGGATGAACGCGGCCACCGCCACGCCCATGAGGCCGTCGAGGATGTTCCAGCCCGTGGCACTGCACAGGATGGTGGAGAGCAGGACGGCGCTCGTGGTCAGCACGTCGTTGCGGCTGTCGGCAGCGGTGGCGAGCAGCGTCTCGGAGGCGATGCGCTGCCCTACGGTGCGGTTGAAGCGGCTCATCCAGAGCTTGACGGCGATGGAAGCGGCCAGCACACCGATGCTGAGCCAGCTGAAGATGACAGGTGTGGGGTGGAGGACTTTCACCACCGATTCCTTGCCCAGCGAAAGGCCGATGGCCAGGATGGTGACGCTGACCACCAGCCCGGCGAGGTATTCGTACCGGGCGTGGCCGTAGGGGTGCTCGGCGTCCGGGGCCTTGGCGGCCAGCCGGAAGCCGATGAGGCTGACGATGTTGGACGAAGCGTCCGACAGGTTGTTCAGAGCATCTGCCATGATGGCGATGGAGCCGAACAGGGTGCCGGCAACCAGTTTGCCGATGCAGAGCAGCAGATTGCAGGCCATGCCGACCAGGCTGGCCAGGTTGCCGTAGGCGGTGCGGACGGCGGGGTCGCGGGTGTCGTCCGGGTCCCGGATAAATAAACGGATCAATAATTGGGTCATGCCAATCTCTCCTGATACGATAAATTTGGAGGCAGAATGATTTGCACCTAGTATAGCATGTTGCTTTCGTGTTGGGAAGCGTTTCGGGATGAAAGCGCAGCTTGTTGCGGCGGCAAAACATGAAATTCGGTCGTGTCTGCCCGGAAACGATGGGATAGAAAACAGCCCCCAGGGCGGCGGAAAAGGGCCGCAGAGGGGGCTGTGGATGCAGGGAAACGCGGGACTCAGATGTTCTTGGCGGAGGGCTTGCTCAGGTTGACGCTGCGGATGATCTTGCGCACGGGCAGGATGCTCTTGGCGTTCATGGAAAGCTCGTCCACACCCATCCGGAGGAAGGTCTCGGTGAGGGCGGTGTCCGCGCCCAGCTCGCCGCAGATGCCGACCCAGATGCCGTGGCGGTGGCCTGCCTCGATGGTCATCTGGATGGCCTTGAGCACAGCCGGGTGGTGCGGGTCGAAGAACGGCTCCAGCTTGGCGTTCTGGCGGTCCAGTGCGCAGGTGTACTGGGTCAGGTCGTTGGTGCCGATGGAGAAGAAGTCACACTCGGCGGCCAGGTCGTCGGCGATGAGGACGGCGGCGGGGGTTTCGATCATGGTGCCGACCTCGATGCTGCTGCTGAACTTTTTGCCCTCAGCGGTCAGCTCCTGCTTGCACTCTTCGAGGACGGCCTTGGCGTCCTGCAGCTCCCGCAGGCTGGAAATCATGGGGAACATGATGCTCATGTTGCCGTAGGCCGAAGCGCGGAGCAGAGCCCGCAGCTGGGTCTTGAAGAAGTCCCGGCGGGTCAGGCAGATGCGGATGGCGCGGTAGCCCAGGGCGGGGTTGTCCTCATGGTCGAGCTTCATGTAATCGACGGTCTTGTCGGCACCGATGTCACAGGTGCGGACGACGACCTTCTTGGGGGCCAGGCTCTCCATCACCTGCTTGTAGGCTTCGAACTGGTAGTCCTCGGTGGGGAAGTCCTTGCAGTTCAGGTAGACGAATTCGGTGCGGAACAGGCCCACGCCGCCGGCGTCGTTCTGCTGCACGGCACCCACATCGCTTATGCCGCCGATGTTGGCGAAGACGTTGATGGTCTTGCCGTCCAGCGTGGTGTTGGGCTTGCCCTTGAGCTCGGAGAGGAGGGCGAGCTTCTTCTGGTCTTCCTGCTGACGCTTGGTCAGGCTCTCCAGCAGATCGGGGGTGGGGTCTACATACACGCAGGCGTTGTAGCCGTCCACCACGGCCATCTTGCCGTCCCAGTCGTCCTGGATCTCCTTGCACTGGATCAGGGCGGGGATGTTCATGCTGCGGGCCAGAATGGCGGTGTGGCTGTTGGAGCTGCCCTCGCGGGTGATGAAGCCCAGCAGCAGGCTCTTGTCCATCCGGACCGTCTCGGAGGGGGCCAGATCCTCGGCCACGAGGATGCTGGGCTCCGTGCCCTGCAGCGTGGCGTTGTCCACGCCCTGCAGGATATCCAGCATGGCCTGCGCGATGTCGATGACGTCGGCGCTGCGGGCCTGCAGATACGGGTCGTCCATGGCGGCGAAGACGGCGGCCTGGTTGTCCCCAGCGGTCTTGACGGCGTACTCGGCACACTTGTGCTGGCCGTTGATGATCTCCTTGATGGCGTCCACGAAGTCGTCGTCGTCCAGCATCATGGCATGGATGTTGAACACCTCGGCGATGTCCTCACCAGCCTCGTCCAGCGCCTTTTCGTAAAGGGCGGTCTGCTGGTCGATGGCCTTGGCGCGGGCGTCTTCGAAGCGGGCTTCCTCAGCGGCGGGGTCGGTGACGTCGGCGGCCGAGATGACGGCGTTCTTTTTCTTGTAAAGCTTCAGTTTGCCAATGGCGATCCCATTCAGGATGCTTTTACCGGTGCCTACCTGCATCGTTCATATCTCCTTCTCATTTCAGATGTGCGAAAAAGCCCCCGCAGGAAGGTCCCGCAAGGGCTTTGGCTCGCTTGTCCTCAGACGTTCTCGGTCAGGAACTGCTGGATGGCTGCGGCTGCAGCCTCCTCGTCCTCGCCCTCGACCTTGACGGTGACGGTCTCGCCCTGCTTGACGCCCATGCCCATCAGAGCCATCAGCTTGCGCAGGTCGCAGGTCTTGCCGTTCTTTTCGAGGGTGGCGGTGCTGGAAAAGCCCTTGACGACCTTGACCAGCAGGCCGGCGGGACGTGCGTGGATGCCGCAGGCATCCTTTACAGTGTACTGAAATTCCTTCATGATCATTTCTCCTTACTGGGTATCCCCTTCATCATGCTCCGGGGCCATCGGCCGCGCCGGATGCAGCCCAATCCTGCTGCGGGATACACTACCTATATTATAAACCTCATTCGTGGTTTTTTCATTATCCCATTTCGCTGATTTTCATGCAACTTTTTTGGTATAGTTCCACAGAATTTTTGGTGGAAAATTTTCAACGCAGGTTATTCGACGGGATACCCCTCGGCATCCAGCGGAAGGTCGGTGTAGGTGTAGTCCTCGCCGGAAGTCTGCTGCGCCTGCCCGGAAGCCCCCAGCTCCTCGTCGTGGCGCTCGCCCCAGTCGCCGCTGAAGTCCTCGCCGGAAGTCTGCTGGGCCTGGTCGGAAGCTCCCAGCTCTTCGTCGTGGCGTTCGCCCCAGTCGCCGCTGTAATCCTCACCGGAGACCTGCTCGGCCTGCTGCTCCTCGGCCAGGGCGGCGCTCTGGGCGTCCTTGAGGCCGGTCACGGTGCCGGATGGCTTTTCGAGCAGGTAGGCTCCGATGGCCTTTTTCCGGTAGACCAGCAGCACACCGTACTGGCTCAGGTCGCCCTTGCTGGCGGCAGGGATGAGCGCCGTCCATTTTTCGACGGTCTTCCCTTTGTAGCGGGTCAGGTCCAGCCCGCTCTGCTGCACCACCCCATTGAAGGCGGAGAAGCTGTCGTCCCACTTGCGGGGGATCTTGACCTTATCCGCCGTGATGGATGCGCCGTCCACATCCAGACCGTAGCCGGTGAACCAGGTCTGGATGTCCTGTGCGCTCTCGATCTTGTTTCCGCTGGCCGAGACCGCCACCGTGCGAGTGCTGATGTACCGCCCCAGCAGCGCACTGAACGCCACCAGCGCACAGCACATGGCCCCGATGCCGACCTTCTTCAGACTTGCCTTGTTCAGTGTTACCACAAACATGCCCATGCCTCCCACCCTTGTTTGGTTCTGGAAGCATTGTATGCGCTGCGGCGGCAGGATATACGGCAAGCCGCTATACAAGTCTGTTTTTCTGTGCTAGAATGGGGGCAGAACAGGCCAAAACGCCAGAAAGCGGTGACCACGATGACCAAGACGCAGCATCCTCTGCCGGAATACCCGCGCCCTGCCCTGCGGCGGGACAGTTTCGAATCCCTGAACGGTCTGTGGCAGTTCGCCATCACGAAGTCGGCGCAGCTGCCCCGGCAGTGGGAGGGCGACATCCTCGTGCCCTATTCCCCGGAGACGCGGGCTTCCGGCGTGGGGCGGACCCTTCAGCCCGGCGAGTGGCTCCACTACCACCGCAGCTTTGCTCCGCCTGCCGGTTCCGGGGGCCGGGTGCTGCTCCACTTCGGTGCCGTGGACTACGCCTGCGCCGTGCAGGTCAACGGGCATCTGGTGGGCGGCCACCGGGGCGGCTACTGGCCCTTTACGTTCGACATCACCGAGGCCCTGAACGCTGACCACAACCGCCTGTGGGTGGCTGTGCAGGACCCCACCGGGGCCGGGGTGCAGGCACGGGGCAAACAGACGCTCCGGCCCGGCGGGATGTTCTACCCGGCCCAGAGCGGCATCTGGCAGACCGTCTGGCTGGAGCGGGTGCCGGACAACTACATCGAGACGCTGACCGTCACCCCGGACTACGACGCCCGGACCGTGACCGTCCGGGCCCGCACGGCAAAGCCCGGCGGGGCGGTGAACCTTTGGGCGGTGGTGCGGGCCGGCGGCGTGACCATCGCAGAGGACTGGGGCAGCGACGAGGCCGACCGGGACGGCGAGGTGACGCTGAACATCCCGGAAGAGCATTTCTTCCCGTGGAGCCCGGACAGCCCCTTCCTCTACGACCTGACCGTCGGTACGACCCAGGGGGAGGAAGAGAGCTTCGACACGGTGCACAGCTATTTCGCGCTGCGGAAGTGGAGCTGTGCGCCCGATGCAAAGGGCGTGCTGCGCTTCTGCCTGAATGACCGGCCCCTCCTGCTGAACGGTCTGCTCGACCAGGGCTACTGGCCGGAGGGCCTGTATACCCCGCCGTCCGACGCGGCAGTGGTGCACGAATTGCAGACCATCAAGGAACTGGGTTTCAATCTGCTGCGCAAACACGCGAAGATCGAGCCGCAGCGGTGGTATTACCACTGCGATAAGCTGGGCCTCATCGTCTGGCAGGACATGGTGAACGGCGGCGAGCCGTACCGGCTGTGGTTCGTGACCTACCTGACCAACGTGCTGCAGCCGCTGCTGCGGAAACTGCCCGACACAGCGGCCCTCCGGGGTCTGCTGAGCCGCCGCAGCGAGGCCAGCCGGGAAGAATACGGCCGGGAGCTGGAAGCAACGGTGGAGGCCCTGCGGGGGCATCCCTGCATCGGCTGCTGGGTGCCCTTCAACGAGGGGTGGGGGCAGTTCGATGCCGCGCAGGCAGTCGAGACGCTCCGCACCCTCGACCCCGACCGTCTGGTGGACGAGGCCAGCGGGTGGTACGACCAGGGCGGCGGCGATGTGGACTCCCGCCACAACTATTTCTATCCGCTCCATCTCCGGCCCGGCCGCCGCACCGTTGCGCTCAGCGAATACGGCGGCATCGCCTGGCCGATGCCCGGCCACGAGCCGCCCCGCAGGACCTACGGCTACGGCACGGCAAAGAGCCGCGCCGAGCTGACCGGGCGCTACCGGAAACTGCAATTGGAAACGGTGCTCCCGCAGCTCCGGAACGGGCTGTCGGCCCTGGTGTACACCCAGGTCAGCGATGTGGAGGACGAGGTGAACGGCTTGTTCACCTACGACCGGCAGGCGATCAAGCCCGACCCGGCCGCCGTCCGCGCGGTGAACGAAGCACTGGAAGCAGAGTTTGAAAAGGTCCTGAAACAGGCATAGAAAAAGCAGACATGCAGCACCGGAAACGGCGGCATGTCTGCTTTTTTGTAAGATCACATCGTGTGGGTCGCAAAGACCTGTTCGTCCTCCCACCACACGGGCTGCCCGGCGGCAAGAGACCGGGGCACATCCAGCAGCCGCTGATTGGAGCTGCCGCGGAAGCGCAGGGTGATGTCGTGCTGGGCCTCCACGAACCGGCCGTCCACGAGGACGTCCAGCAGGGCCAGCAGTTCATCGGTGACTTCGCACCGGGCGGCGCAGGGCTCTGTGCCGGTCAGCTGCTCCCAGGTGTAGCCGGAGTAGCACCAGACCGTTTTATGGGGGTAGAGGGCCTTGAAGTTCCGCACAAAGGGCAGAAGCTCCCGCTGGTTCTCCGGCTCCATGGGTTCGCCGCCCAGCAGGCTCAGCCCGGCGATATAGTCCGGCTGGCAGGAGGCGAAGACTTCGTTGCGGACGACCTTGTCGAAGGGCTTGCCGTAGCCGAAATCCCAGGCCACCGCATTGAAGCAGCCGGGGCAGTGATGGCGGCACCCGGAAACGAAGACGCTGGTGCGCACACCGGGGCCGTTGGCGATATCGTAATATTTGATGGTAGCGTAGTTCATGACGGATGAAACCTGAAAGCAGAGCGCGCTGCTTTGCTTTTCCATTTGATGATGCTTTTTGTCGGTTGCCAATGGCTCTCCTATTGGGGGAGCTGGCGCAAAGCGCCTGAGAGGGTTACAGGTGCAGGACCCGATCCTTGATCTCCTGGGTGCGGCCCTGGTTCCAGAACTGGGTGCCGATGTAGCCGC
>ERZ809426.39-NODE-39-length-83547-cov-10.832619_pt1 | contig 83547 bp, 79 predicted proteins | sample MGYA00520791_ERZ809426 | MGnify/ENA primary metagenome ERZ809426 (study PRJEB31576, sample SAMEA3212668) | Homo sapiens | biome: human-gut; feature: human gut; material: fecal | place: Sweden | collected 2012 ... | reverse complement strand
ATTGAATTTTCAAGGTTCAACACACCACATCGGTGTGGGAAGTTTTAGTAATTTATATATAATAAATATTTTCAGATTATTTTGTATTATTATTTAGAAAGCCTGGGCCAGTCTTCAAAATTTCCGTTAATGACCGCATGAAATAAACGTTCACGGACACCGGGACTGTCCATATTCAGTGTCCGGATCAGATTTTTCACATATTCACGGTGTGTATGTCCATCCATAGGACATGGATTTTTACAGACTGGAAGCTGATATTTATTCCGAAAGCCTTTTACATCCGCTTCGGAGACCAGCATCAAAGGACGGATAACCGTTAAATCGGTACGATCCAAATGGGTAACCGGCGGAAAGGCATAAAATCGTCCCTCATATAAAAGCGACATTAAGGCAGTTTCGATCAGGTCGTCCTTATGGTGGGCATAAGCAATTTTGTTGCAGCCAAGTTCCAAAGCTTTCTGGTTTAGGGCACCTTTTCTCATTTTCGCACACAAAGCGCATGGATTAGACTCTTTACGGGCTTCAAACAGGATCTTTCCAATTTCTGTGGAGATGATCTCATAGGGAACATTAAAATCTGCGCAAAGGGCCTTTATAGGCTCTAAATTCATAGTATCTAAGCCCATATCTACAGTAATGGCAGACAGGGTGAAATGCTTCGGATAAAATTTCTGAAGCTGTGACAGACCATAAAGCAAAGTAAGACTGTCTTTACCACCGGAAATACCAATGGCAATATGATCACCGTTTTCAATCATCTGGTATTGGTCAATAGCCTGGCGGAGAAGGCTTAAGAGACGTTGGAGTTTCATTTGAGAGTGGGTCCTTTCTGAACTAGAATTAATAAAGATGATTTTGTTTTAGCATGTACGGATTATATTAATTAAAATAAATATAGAAATTTCAGAAAAATATAGAGATATTAAGGTATGGAGAGTGATATTCAACTATTCGCGAAACAATACTTTAACGAATAGTTGAATAAATATCTCTTTATTTTCTAAACTACATTTTAATTCAAATTTCTTTATCAATTCTTTGATTTTCAGTAATATTATAATGCAGATACTCCCTTAGGTCAAAGGGGGTAATTTTTTTGTTTGGTACTGCTTTGCCGCTTGTGTTGCAGGCGGTCGATACGGATGATCTTGAAGATGAAGATTTATATGATCTCAATGATGCATCTGAACAACTCGGTTATATCACGGAACAAATAACTGATATTCAGTCTTTGAACGTGATTAACATATTTGCTTTAGGCGTCCTGGCTGGTCTTGTCATGGGCTTTATCATGTGGAGGGTTTTGAGTGATTGATTTACAAGAGGTTTTAGAAACTTATGCTGCCGGTGTTGGCTGCGGGATCCTTTTATCTCTTATCCCTTATGTGGTCGGCTCCGTGATCCGGATCGCTCTGGATATCATGAAAAAAGGAGGATTTTAAGTATGGAGGCTGTAACTACTGCTTTAACAACTGGCGTGACTGAGATCGCTGCAGAAGCTATGAAGGCTGTTGGTGCTGTTGTTCCTGCGGCTCTTCCGATCGCTGGCGCAATCATCGTTGTTGCTATCGGTCTGAAAGTATTCAAAAAAGTAGCTGGTCGCTAGGATCCAGAAACTTTCGTGGGGTAAGATAAAGTGTCTTGCCCCATTTTTCTATTTTAGGGGTGATCTTATGAAGAAAATGATTATAAAGCGCCTGCTGGCTCTGCTCCTCTCCTGCTCGATCGTGGTCGGTTCGGTGGCTGCCAGTAGTCAAAAGGCTTATGCAATGGGTGCAGCTGGTGCGATCGCTGGAACAGGTGCGGTTGTCGGATCAGAAACGGCGTTCGCTTACTTACTCGGTATCATGGGTTTCACGGCTGCAAGTGCTGCGGTCTATGAAAACAGGGACGCTATAGCTTCTTGGGGTAAAACACAGATCAGCAAGTTTAAAGCATGGGCGAAGGAAAAGAAAGATGAACTGACGGCCTGGGCTGGATCCACGGCAACGGATATTGAAGCAACGATAGATGCATGGGGAACTAAGCTATCTGCCGGAACGTTAAGCAAGACTGACGGTACCTGGGACGCGGTCAAAAAGTGGGTACAGGATGATGTATACAGCCCTGCTTCTGATATAGTCCTTACATATAAGGGTTGGCCTTGGGTTGGTAAAAATAAAAGTGTGGGAATAGGCGAACTTACTTATTCTCTTTCTTTTTTAGATGGTCAAGAACATGACTATGGAATTTACACTTATTATGGTAGTACCTGGTACTATGCTGTTTGGGTTACTGAAACTTTAGGCTTTAATACACTAGTATATAAAAATGGTAAAGTTGTTAGCTCTTCAGAGGTTAGTGAACGATACAACAAAGAAAATACTGAAAAAGTAATAAATGGAAAAACTTTTTATATGTGTGTTACTGGCCGACGACCGGATACAATTACTTGGACAAATTATTTAGGTAATTTGTCTGGCTATGGACAAGATGATGTATATGCGCTAGTTGCGGATGTGTACTTAAATGGAGTTGATGCAGTCGGCGGTGATGATGATAGAGATTATGTTTATACCGGCGGTCTTGCTGGTGTCTTAGATGGTGCTGGTGTGATCGATAACACAGATGTGGTAGGAACTGGAAGCAAAGAAGATGAAGAAAAAAGCACTACTCTCCCATGGCCTGCGGATAACTCTTTGGATCAAGTTCTTGGCGGTGTGTCTGCTGGTGAAAAAACTTGGGGTGACGTTCTTGATACGGTGGGTGCTGGTGTTATAGATCGCACGGATGCTGGGGACATGGTGATAGATGATGGCGGCGTTACTGAAAAGGAATGGACGTACTCGCCAGCGACCCCAACGACTCCAGATATAACATTGCCAGATACGCCGGAAGCTTCCAAAGAATTGAAGGATTATACTCTTGCTGGTCTTGAAAAACTTTTTCCTTTCTGTCTGCCTTTTGATCTGATTGACTTTATCAAGGTGTTGGATGCTCAACCGGAAGCTCCATGTTTTACGATCCCTTTTATGTATCCTACTAAAGATGGCTTGGCGAAATACGATATTACGATAGATCTTTCGCAATTTGACTCGGTGGCATCCCTGCTCCGGGATATGGAATGTCTACTTTTTATTGTAGGCCTGATTATGATAACTAGATCTAAGATGATTAGGGGGTAGTTTTATGTTGAATTTTTTCAGTGAAATGATGAATGCTTTCGCTGCTGCTTTAGCGCAAGTCCTGCCGCTTTCTCCTTTTCAGCAATATATTTCGGCGTTTAGTAACTTGCCATATCTTGGCTACCTTAACTGGTTTCTCCCGATCGGTGCGTTTGTGAAGATTGGAGTAGCCTGGTTGGGAGTGATCACACTGTTTTATATTTATTCTATTGCCATGCGTTGGATAAAAATGATTGGAGATTGATGGGTATGATTTATTTATATAGTGGAACTCCTGGAAGTGGTAAGTCTTTGCATATTGCCCGAGTAATCAAAAACACTTTAATGATGGGCAAGCCTGTTATCGCAAATATCCCGATTAATACAAGTCTGTGTAAGCATCCAGAATTTTTTTTGTTTGTAAATGATGGGATGTTGCGTCCTGCGGCGCTGGTGAAATATAGTCAAGAATACTTTAAAGACAAGCCTGTTAAGGAAGGACAGATTTTGTTGATTATTGATGAAGCGCAAAGACTTTTTAACGCCCGGGACTGGAATAAATCCGATCGGGCCGGATGGAATGAATTTTTTCAGCTGCACCGGCATTATGGATACGATATTATCATGGTTGCCCAGTTTGACAGGATGTTGGATCGACAAGTTAGGTCTGTGATTGAGTATGAGCAGATACACCGGAAGGTGTCAAATTTTGGTTGGCGTGGGTGGCTTCTCTGTGCCCTCATGGTGTCTCCTGCTCTTTTTGTGTCTGTAAAGGTTTGGTATCCAATGAAAGAAAAGGTTGGAAGTGAATTTTTTAGATATAGCAAGCGGTTAGGTCGCTTATATGATACTTATATGGTTTTTCCAGCCATCTCTGAAAACGAAGAAAAAGGGTAGGCAATTGCCTGGAGCTGGGGATTTAGGGGACCCAGCTCCGGGCGATTGCCTACCCTTTTGTCTTGCTGATCAGAGTTATACGGTTATACGATAAAAGCTCCGGTCTTATCCAGGGCTTTTATTAGTTTGCTTTTGGTAATATGTCTTTTGCTTCCAGGACTTCCACTAAAGTTTCGATATCCTGATTATTTTTGTTAAATCCTTTTTTCACCTGGTATTCTAAGCTTGTTAATCGCAGGTCCAGATTGTCCAGTTTGTTCTGTGTGACTTTATTTTGCAATTCCAGTATTTCGATTTTTTCCTGGATTGGTTTTAACTGAGTCTCAAGCATTTTTTGCATTGCTTCTAACAGTTCTTTATCGGTCATAGTTCTCTACCCCCCTTTATCCATACACTAACAATATTTAATTGTTTTGTCAAGTGTAACACTGCTGGCGGTCCTGGAATAAAAGGTAAATTGTTGTGCAATTTCGTTTTCATCTCTTCCGATCGGCGCCCTGCGGAGGAAATTTGTCAGAATTGTTTATTTAGGTAGTATTATTTTTCCGTGTTCTATTTCATATCCTTCTATTGCTGTTTGAATTAATAATTCTGTATATTCCGACATTGATTTATTTTTTGTGGCAGCTACTACTTTAAATTTTTTAACGGTTTCTTCGGTGACGTATGCAGCTATTCGTTTTTTTGTTGTGCTCATTTAATTCTCCTTTTTGTTCTTGACAAAGTGACGTCACCTGTGCTACCTTATCAGTATGAAGTGACGTCACTAACGTTATTTCTGTTTTACCCAATTACATTTTAACATAGTTCGTTATTAATTCCAATAATGAACAACTGAAAGCTGTGTTATACAGCAATGCTCAAGCGGTTTGTTTGCCGGTGGCTATTGAGTAAACCGGTAGCTGTAGCTAAGCGGCTGCGGATGTCGCTCCTGCTGGTTGATGTAAACTCCCAGCAGGGCACATTGATAAATGAATAAAGGTGGTGTTTAAATGAAAGTACGTGTGTTAGGCACAAAGGAAGTGGACTATACTAATCGGAATGGACAGCGTATACAGGGTGTAGACATTTATGGGGCTTTTAAAGATGCAATTATCACAGGTGAAGCTGTTGACCGGATCTTTATTAGTGACAACTTGCAGGTACAGGGGATACACCAGGTACAGCCAGGAGCTACTTTAGATATTCAATTTGGTAACCGTGCTTATAATAATCGTCCTATGGTCGTTGGTGTTGATATCCTCAGTAATAAATAGATTTTCTCTCCTTGGCCGGGATCCTTTTTGGGGTTCCCGGTTTACTTTAAGCTTGTGAATATCCGATTTCCTTGTTCGCTCTCTGTGCCAAGTTAATTTGTGAAGCGATTCGTCATTGTAGGCGTGAGCCGTACGGATCCTACGTTGTGCATAACTTGAAACAGGTTGGGGTCTTAACCTGTAACACCCCCGTAGGGTAATACGGGGGTAATACGGGGGTACAAAATACAGTGGAGGTCGGAATGGAAGAATTTTTAAAACTGGAAAATGGGTTAGTCGTATCTTTTGACTGGCTATCATTTACGATAACAACAACATCCCGCTATCAGGATGTTATTAAACTTTTGGGATATTCCCAAGATGATTTTATGCTTTGTCCCAAAGGTGCCCGTGGCTACAGGTCAATGCTCCGGCTGCGTGGTTACCAGATATCTATACTTTATGATGGATCACCTGGAATGGGGGTCCATGTGGATGTTAGTGGAACGGCTTTGTCGGAACTACTCCGCAGCTTTTCACAGACATTAGCCTGTAACTGTCCTTTTGGTGGTCAGGCTTATGAAAAAGATTTTGATACAACCTTTATGCAGGAACTGCTCCGGAAGGTCCTGGAACAGGGGCATGTGACACGGTTGGATATTGCGATTGATGATGTAGGTTGCTCTTACTTTTCTACAGATGATCTGGTGCATTACTATGATCAGACCCGGATCGTATCTAAATTTAGAGGGATGCGCAATGTGGAAGAAAAAGAGATCTTAGGTAAAAAAACAGGACATACATTGTATTTTGGTTCCCGATCCAGTGACATTTTTTTGCGTGTCTATGATAAAAGACTGGAACGCAATAAAAAGCTTATATCTACAGGCCAACAACGTATACAGACACCCTGGATCCGCTGGGAATTGGAATTAAAAAAAGACCGTGCGGTCAGTGTTGCTAATATGTTTGCATCTGGTCTTAATCTGGGAATGATCGCGATCGGGATACTCGGGCATTATTTCCGGATTATCAATCTGGATGATAGTAACCGTTCCCGCTGTTCTGTGTTAGAGGAATGGAAAGATTTTATGGCTGGTATTTCTCCGCTAAAAGTATCTTTTCCTCGATTGTTGCCGACTATGGAAGATAAAAAGAACTGGATCAGGCGCCAGTGTATGCCTACGCTGGCTGCAATCGTCCTTGGTGATGGTGGATCGCTTGATTTTATTGAGTCTTCTATTGCTGATGCGTCTGTTCGCATGAGTCAGACGCTTTATGATCTCGCTATGCATGAGTTAGGTAATTAAATAATCGGAGGTACATATTAGTAAAGAAAGGTCTGCTAATGATACTTAGTATATCGGAACAGGAACTTAGATATTTGAACTTTCTCGTCTGCTGCCAGATGGATGATGTGCAACGTAAACTCAATCGAGAACACAGGCGTTATGATCGTTCGCTGACTTCTATCGATGCTTTACTAGATCTTGAAGCAGAAATGAAGCTGGTCGGCGATCTACATCATAAATTTTTAAACCTACGCTTACAGCTTGGGTTTTATCATTATTGACTCTGAAATTGGGAGTTTGTATTACTGAAAAATAGGATGTTTGGGTGTTGAAATTTAAGAAAATAAAGTAAGGTTTTGTGAAAGTAACCTTTAACGAATAGTTGAACCGATTTCACATTATATTCTTAATAAACCACTTACATACATCCCAATATTTTCAATTATTTCCACATATATTTTATTTCATTTCATCTACGCATAAACTGACTAAAGCCCTAGTTTTTAATCCAGGGCTTTTAATTACTGTTCAATCAATCCATTCTATTATCGATCATATACTACAATTGATCATTTACATTATTCTCAAGTATCAATATCATTTAAAAATCATTTAAAGCAAATCACAAAATCGTTCTCAAAATCCCGCTTAAATATCCCATAGCCAGTTTCTCATCCGGTCCATCGGCAGTCAGGATCAGGGACTCTCCCTGTTTGGCGCCAAGGCTCATCAGGGATAAAACGTTTTTGCAGTCGGCAACTCCCTTGGCGCTTTCCAGTGTGATCTTGCACTGGTAGTCGGAAGCGGCACGGCTTAAGCTCATGGCATTGGCTGCATGAAGTCCGTGATTGGTAGAAATAACATAACGGCAGCTGATCATAATGGCATCTCTTCTTTCGCAATAATGTTGTTTTAAAATCGTTTATTTGTTATTTATTTATCTTTGAAAGCATTTTAACACAGACTTTTGACAAATACAATATTGGAAATTAAACTCCCGGACCTATCGGATCTGTATTTCCTGTATTTTCACCAGAAGCATTGTCATTTTCTGAATTTTCGGTTGTTTTCTGGACACCAGGTCCTTTGGAGGACTCATCCGCTGCCGTTTCCGCTTTTTCTGTTTCTTTTGGCTTTACAGTACCTGGGCCGCCTTCCGATGCGCTGGTAGTTTCTTTCTCTGTTTTGGAGTCGTCCAGTTTTTCAATAATAGCTGCTGTACTCTCTTCTGCTGCTTCATCCGTTGTATCGCCGGTCTCCTCTGTTGTTTCTTCTGCTTCAGAACTTTCTTCAGCTGCTGTTTGTGCAGCAGTCTGGGCCGGAGCATTATTTTTACTTGTTCCGGATGACTGGCTCTTGCTGTCTGATTTTCCGGAACCGGAAGAAGTCGGAGCCGCCTTACCACCTTCATAAAAACCTGATTCTTCAGCAATATGATCACTGATTTTCTTTACTGTAGAAGAAGGACTGTACATGGCGTCTTCCCCATACAGGAACTGATGAAGGGTAACTACGTTACTTTCCAGTGTTACAGGGATAACACAGTCCATTTTTCCCATTTTCTTTGTTTTCTGTGCAAATGGGAAGCCTGCTGTTTCACCAATATGATACTTACTTGCATTCTTTGCCATTGGAAGTACATCATCAACACCCACACTGGTGGAGATCTGTGGGAGGATCGCTTTTACCAGATTTGTACGGGTAGCAAGGTCTGCCTGTTTTGCTTTTTCAAGGGCCAGTGAAATAACCTTTCTCTGACGCTCTGTACGCTGGAAATCCGTATCCATGAGACGCAATCTACAGTAAGCTACAGCCTGTACACCGTCTAAATGGTTTGGACCTGCACTTGCCAGCTGTGTGGAACCAATGCCAGTAGAATTAACAGTTTCTGTAATAAAGGCATTAATATACTTAAATTCCGGCTGTGTGATCTCTATATCCACGCCGCCTAAAACATTGATCGCCTGTGCAACAGCTTTCCAGTTAAATGTAGCGTAATCGTTGATCTTCACATCCAGGTTCTCTTCCAGGGCAGATACAGCCTGTTTATGACCGCCTTTGAAATAAGCCTCGTTGATCTTATGGTAGGTCCCCTTGGAGTCGATCTTTAAATATGTATCACGGTAAACGCTTACCAGTTTTATTTCTCCTGTTTCCTGATTGATACTGCAGATCAGCTGGACATCCGCCAGGGCGTTTTTCGTATTTCCGTCACGGCTGTCTACACCAAATACCGCAATATTCCAGTATCCCGTAGCTCTGTGAAGGAAAGACCAGCCTCCATATACACAAAGCACCACTAAAAGGCTTAAAAGAATAACTGGCCATTTTGCCTTTTTCCGCTTTCTGGATGTTTTACCAGGATTGTTTCTGCCGGTTTTACCCGTTTTGCCTGATGATGCAGAAGCTCCCACATTTCCTGTAGTTCCAGATGTGCTATAACGGTTGCTGGTTTTTCTTTTTCCCCTGCTTTGGTTGCTATATTCGCTATATCGGTGAGAAACACCTGCACTGCGGCGGTTGTCATTTTCAAAAGGAACTTCCAGTCCGTCCGGATCCGGTTCTTCCTCATATTCATAGTCGTAATCTTCTTCTTCGTAATAATCCTCGTCATATGTATGATCGGCAGGTTTTGTCTGTCTTGGACGGTTTTTATAGTTTCTTCCTGTTCCCTGGCGGCGGGCCCGCAAACGCTGCAGTTCGTCACCTTCCTTATTTTCATGTAAACGCATGATCGGTTACCTCTATTCTTTTCTTTCTTACTAAAAATAAATACCGTTTATTTTTCCCGGCGGTTTGGTCCACTCACGAACCCCGCGCTATCGCGCTCCACTGTCTGCTGACGCAGACGGTTCGTTCGTTGATGAGCTTGCGAAAAATAAATGCCACCTGCGGTGTCGCTTACTTTTCGCTGCGCTCATCACATTATAACATACCCTTTTAGCAAAATACAGTGTGAAACTCTTACAGAAACTTTAAGGCGGGCTGGGAAAAAGGCAGCATAATAGCGGCAAAATTAAGAGTTGACGCATATTGTAAATATGAGATATAATATACGGGATTTGTTTTTGGAGGAAACAAAGATAATAGTAAAGCTATAGCGCCATGCACCTGGGTCGGGTCGTGAACAGTAACGGATGAATGAATAATAACTTACTGCTGACACAGGTTAACGAGGTGGAGAGAGAATCGAACATATTCGGCGGGTGCTCTCCCATGCAGTCCGGGCGTGTTTTATACCGGAAAAATATGCGGGTAACTGCAAAACAAAGCTGGTATAACCGGACAGAACAGATACGAAAAGCAAAACGTCAAAACGAAATTAAAACAAGGTTAAAATGGAAGCAGACAGTCATATATCAGGGGGATCATATCCCTTTTCTTTGCGTACGCAATAGTCGGATATTTACGGCTGCTCTGGGAAAGGAATTGTATTATGTGCGGAATTATTGGATATACAGGGCCTCTTGAGGCAGATAACATACTTTTAAATGGACTGGCTGGTCTGGAGTACAGAGGTTACGACAGCGCCGGTATCGCTTATTTTGGAAATGACTCCAAGATCCATCTGATCAAAACAGTCGGTAAAGTAGCGGCATTAAAAGAACTGGTAAAACAGGAAAGCGACTGCTCTTCCCACTGTGGTATCGGACACACCCGTTGGGCAACCCACGGCGGTGTTACAACAGAAAATGCGCATCCACACCGTCAGGGACTGGTAACTCTCATCCACAACGGCATTATTGAAAATTATCATCAGCTTACAGAAGAATATGATCTGGCGGATCATCTGCTTTCACAGACAGACAGTGAAGTAGCTGCCGGTGTGTTAAATGCCCTTTATGAGCGTATGGATCATGATCCGCTTCTGTCCATCCGTCATTTTGTAAAAGAGCTTCAGGGTTCCTACGGCTTCTGTATCATGTTTGAAGACCGTCCAGGTGAGATTTATGCAGTACGCAATGTAAGTCCCCTTGTAGCGGCTTATACCCACTCAGGAGCAATGATCGCCTCTGACCTTACTGCTCTGATCGCTTATACAAAAGAATATTTTGTAGTGCCTGAGGGAAATATCGTTCGTCTGACTCCTTACAAGGTACGTGTTTATGATATGGAATTAAACCGTGTCGAGCCGGATATGATGGAAGTAAACTGGAATGTGGATGCAGCTATGAAAAATGGTTTCCCACACTTTATGTTAAAAGAGATCCACGAACAGCCGGATGCGTTAAAGAATACCATTCTTCCCCGTCTTTCCAAGGGACTTCCGGATCTGACAGATGACGGTATTCCGGATTTTATCTTAAAAGACTGCAGCCGCATCCATGTGATCGCCTGCGGAACCGCCATGCACGCAGGAATGGTGGCAAGAGCTCTGATCGAACCTGGTATCCGTATTCCGGTCACAGTATCTATTGCATCCGAATTCCGTTATGAGACACCTCTTATTGACGAAAAGACCCTGGTGATCGTGATCTCCCAGTCCGGTGAGACCATTGATACCCTGGCAGCTATGCGTCTTGCCCAGTCTTATCATGCACCGGTCCTGGCTATTGTCAATGTAAAGGGCTCCACCATTGCAAGAGAAAGTGACTATGTTCTTTACACACACGCAGGTCCTGAGATCGCGGTAGCCAGCACAAAAGCATATTCTGTACAGCTGGCTGCATTATACCTGATCTACTGCCGTATGGCTCTTGTTCGAGGCGTATACAGTCCAAAACAGGCTGAAGATTTTATGAAAGAACTCTTAGATGCCATCCCTGCTATGGAAGCTATGATCAACCGCAGAGATGAGATCAAAAATATTGTTACTCATATTATTTCCAAAAATGACGCCTTCTTTATAGGAAGAGGTCTTGACTACGCCTTCTCCTTAGAGGGAGCCTTAAAATTAAAGGAAATCTCTTATATCCACGCAGAGGCATACGCAGCCGGCGAGTTAAAACATGGTACCATTGCACTGATCTCCGAGCAGGTACCTGTGATCGCCATTGCTACCCAGGAGCATATTTTTGCAAAAACCATCTCCAATGTACGGGAAGTAAAGGCAAGAGGCGCTTTTGTGATCCTCCTTGTAAAAGACTCTGCTGTGATCGAAGATGATATCGCCGATGTTCAGATCCGTATCCCGGATATTGCAGACAGCTTTACTGTGTTCCCGATCGCTGCTATCTTACAGCTGATCGCATATTATGCATCTGTAGGAAAGAACCTGGATGTGGACCAGCCAAGAAACCTGGCAAAATCCGTTACTGTAGAATAAAATAAGAATACTGGGGAAAAATCCCCAGTATTCCGTTTACAATATTCTATATGTTTTATGTAGCAGTTTTATTTCTGCTTTTTCCATTCCTGTTTCTTCTTTGCCAGTTCCATGATAATATCAACGGCACCTTCCTGTCCTACAGCGCTGCTGTTGATACACATATCATAGCTCTTTGGATCGCCCCATTTTTTATTGGAATAGTAATTGTAGTAGCTGGATCTTCTCTTGTCAGTTTTGATCATCAGATCTTTCGCTTTTGCTTCATCTACATTGTAAAGCTCACTGACACGTTTGATCTTGTCTGCTTCATCTCCGGTGATAAATACACTGACTACATTTGGATAATCTTCCAGGGCGTAATCAGCACAACGTCCGATAATAACACAAGGACCTTCATCAGCCATTTTCTTTATGGTATCAAACTGTGCAAGGAAGATCTTATGATTGATCGGCATATCCGAATAACCGGTAGCTGTATAACCCATAGAATAAGAATCCATTACCAGAGAATAAAGAAAACTGCTGGTTGGGCGCTCGTCATGTTTTTCAAATAATTCTTCACAAAGTCCGCTGTGCTTTGCAGCCTGGGCAAGGAGCTCCTTATCATAGCATTTAACTCCCAGTTTTTCAGCAAGCATCTCTCCTATCTTCTTGCCGCCGCTTCCGCTCTGTCTTCCGATGGTGATAATAAGATTTCCTGACATAAAACCTACCCCTTTCCGCTTAGCGTCTGATGTCTGTTCATCTCGCCTTTCGTTATATTTTTTCTAGCATTTATCTTTTATACCTGTATTATAACTCAAAAATTCAGAAAAGTATATAGAAATATAAAAATGTCCGACAAATGTCGGACAAATAGGTTATTAAGGTAATGTATTCAAAAGCTTTTCAAAATATTCGGGAAGCGGGGCTGTAAATTCCATATACTCTCCTGTACGTGGATGGATAAATCCTAAAATTCCAGCGTGAAGAGTCTGCCCTTCCAGTCCGGCAATAGGACATTTTCCTGGTCCGTAAACCACATCTCCCAAAAGAGGATGTCCGATACTTGCCATATGCACACGAATCTGATGGGTACGTCCTGTTTCCAGCCGGCATTCCACATGCGTATACTGGCGGAAACGTTTCAGAACCTTATAATGGGTCACTGCATTTTTTCCATGATTATAGTTAATGCTCATTTTTTTACGGTCTGTAGGATGACGTCCAATAGGAGCATCAATGGTACCTGTATCATCTTTTAACACACCGTGGACAATGGCCTGATACCGCCTGGTAATAGAATGTTCCTTTAACTGAGCCGCAATGGAATTGTGGGCCATATCATTTTTGCAGGCAATAATAACACCTGTGGTATCCATGTCAATGCGGTGGACGATGCCAGGACGCATTACACCGTTAATACCGGAAAGCTGGTCCTTGCAGTGATACATCAGCCCGTTTACCAGTGTGTGTGAATAATGACCGGCAGCCGGATGGACTACCATACCTTTAGGCTTATTGATCAGGATCACATCCATATCTTCATATAAGATATCCAGATCCATATCTTCCGGTTCGATCTCCGGTTCTACCGCTTCCGGGATATCTAAGGAGATCACCTCGCCTTCTTCCACCTGATAACTGGCTTTTACAGGTTTGCCATCTACCAAGACCAGGCCGCTTTTTAACAGTTTCTGGATATAAGAACGGCTTAACTGTTCATTTACAGTAGAAAGGTATTTGTCGATCCGCAGACCGCTGTCTGCTATTTCCGGGAAAAGTTCCTGTTTCACTGATCTCCGCCTTTCTTTTTAAAGCTGAATACAGCCATATCCTCGTCTTTATAATAGAACATGATCAGAAGTACCAGTCCAACAGCGGAGCATGTTACATAACAGTCTGCTACATTAAAGATTGGGAAGTTGATCAGGGAAAAATACAGGAAATCCACTACGTAGCTCTGGGTAATGCGGTCGATCATATTTCCAACAGCGCCGGAAGCAATAAGCATCAGGCATACAGCAAGAGGACGGTAATGTTTTCCATCAGGCATACGCCATAACATGTAAAGAACTCCTGCAAGAACTAAAACAGCGATCAGGAAAAAGAACAGCTGCTTCTCCTGGAGCATACCAAAAGCAGCTCCTCTGTTTTCTGAATAATAAAGTTCAAATACACCCCGGATGAGTACCAGAGGGGAGTTTCCCTTTAAATATGCGCTGGCAAGCCCCTTTGTCCACTGATCTAATCCCACCAGGATCACAAACCCTATGAGAAAACGTACAAAGAGGGAACGTTTTTCTTTTGTCATTTTCTGTCTCCTTCATTACCGCCGCAGATCAGGTCAAAACCTGTTTTCATCTCTTCTTCTGTAACAGTACGGTCTACATAGGCATTTCCCACTGTTTTTAAAAGAATGAATTTTACTACGCCGGAATCCATTTTTTTATCACTTTTTGTTGTTGCGTAAACGTCTTTCCAGTCAAGACCGCTTACAGTAACAGGCATTTCAAAAGCTTCAAAGGTATTTTTAATGTCCTGTACCTGCTCTTCGCTGATCATTCCCCGCAGAGCGCTGATCTTAGAAGCTGCAATACATCCAAGACCTACACAATGACCGTGAAACTCTTTGAAATTCATTAATTTCTCTACAGCATGTCCCAGGGTATGACCAAAGTTTAACAGGGCGCGCTCTCCCTGCTCCGTAGGATCATTTTCTACTACCTGCTTTTTGATCTCATTGCTGCGATATACCATATCTTCACAAACAGCCAGGTCTCTCTTTAAAATAGACTCCCTATTGTCTTTTAACCACTGATAATAAGATGCGTCCTTGATCAGTCCATGCTTGATCACTTCGCCCATTCCAGAGGAGAACTGCTCTTTTGGCAGGGTTAAAAGGGTATTCAGATTGGTATAGACCAGTCTTGGCATGTGAAAAGCACCTACCATGTTTTTGTAGGCATCAAAATCAACACCTGTTTTTCCACCGATACTGGAATCTACCTGGGAAAGCAGGGTCGTAGGGATCTGGATAAAATCAATGCCTCTTAAATAGGTAGCAGCCGTAAAGCCACACATATCGCCGATCACACCGCCGCCTAAAGCAGCTAACATATCCTTACGGTCAAAATGCTCTAAAATGAGATGTTCATAGATTTTTTTTACTGTATCCAGATTTTTATTCTCTTCTCCAGCCGGGATAACAAAATAAGAGATCTTCTTACAGCATTTGCTTAAACGTTCTTTTACTTCTTCCAGATATAAAGGAGCCACATTGGTATCTGTAACAATACAGATCTTGCGCTCAGACAGATGGAATTTGTTTACTTCTTCTGTCAGCTTTTCAAAAGATGGTTCCATTACAATATCGTAGATCGGTTTCTGGTCTTTATATACATTCAGGCGTTTTGACATATCATTCTCCTTAGTCCTGTTTTTCGTATTTTTACATAGAAAATCGGCAGACTCATCAGGGGTCTGCCGCATGCTTTGGTATTATAAATGGATGTTCAGGCTGGACATGTCCACTCCTGAGCTGACACCTGCTGACAGGATGTCCTGAAAATCACCGGACAGTTCCACGGAATCAGGTGTTGCAATGAAGATGTAATTGGAAATCTTCTGGAGATTTCCGTTCATGGAATAAGTTGCTCCGGAAGTGAAATCAATGATCCGCTGCGCGGTTTCCATATGAATTCCTTCCATATTAAGTACAACTGCTTTTCCAGAGAGAAGATAATCACAGATATCTCTGGAGTCGTCCATAGAAGTAGGTTTGATCATTGTCACTTCCATACTTCTTCTCATAGGAACTACTTTTGGATTTGAACGGCCTAAAAATTTTGGCTTTTCTTGTCCCTCTGGCTCATCTTCCGGTTCTGTATTATTTCTCTTTGAGAAAAGTCCTTTCTTAGGAGCTTCATCTTCAAAGTCATCATCCAGGTAGTAATCGTCCTCGTCATCTTCAGAACTTAACCGCATGGTATCCATTAACTTACCTAACAGACTCATTTTACTCTCTCCAATCCTCTTTTCATGCTGCTTACTGGGCAGCACCATATAGCCGGGCACCGAAAATGCCGGTTCCGACTCTTACCATGGTAGCGCCTTCTTCAATAGCAACCTGATAATCTCCGGTCATACCCATTGAAAGCACATCCATAGTAACATTATCAATGTTTTTCTTACCTATGTCAACAGCAAATTCATATAATTTTTTAAAAACTTCTCGATTTTCCTCTGGATTCTCTACAAAAGGCGCAATTGTCATAAGCCCCTTAATACGTACATGGGGGAATTTTGCGATCTCCCGGATCGCTGCTTCTGTATCTTCCAGGAAAAAGCCGTATTTACTCTCCTCTTTTGCCACATTGACTTCCAGTAAAATGTCAGCAACCATATCTTTTTTTGCTGCTTCTGTTTCGATCTGTTCAGCCAGGCGTAAAGAGTCTACAGAATGGATCAGGACTGCTTTTCCCATAACCTGATGTACTTTGTTGCGCTGTAAGTGACCGATCATATGCCAGCGGATATCTTCCGGAAGTTCCGGCTTTTTCTGAACGATCTCCTGTACTTTATTTTCGCCAAAATCCCTGGCACCTGCCTCATATGCTTCTTCCAGCATAGGTACCGGTTTGGTCTTGCTCACTGCGATCAGAGTGACCTCTTTTGGATCACGTCCAGCCCGTTTGCAGGCTGCTTCTATATTCTTTCTTACTTCTTCTAACTGTTCTTTAATCATGGTCTGTTCCTCCTTTTTATAATAGAAAAATTACTGATAAAGAAGCTGTCCCTCTCCTACAGAGGACGCGTCTAATACGATATGATCATAAACAGAAAGCCCATAAGTTACATTGTTTTTAATGGTATAATACTCACTGTTGGAGTCCAATATCTCTACCTGGGTGAAGACGGTATATCCTTTATTAATATTGTATACACCCTTCAGGGAAGATGTACGGCCGATCTGGTACCGGTCAGAAGACTCTGGACGGACAATATAATCTCCTGCCTTAAAATCACCTTCTTCATCCACTGCAATATAGTAGAATTCATCATCTTCAAAGCCAATATTGGCAGGCACAAAAAGAATGGATGTACCGTTGGCATCATAGATCTCCTTGTTAAATCCAATGTCCATGGAGTCACCGCCCTGGGCTGCATAGGATTTTGGCAGCATGTAAAAGTTCTTTTCTGTAACCGCACTTACAGGGATCTTTAAGCCCTTTGCCTGAGGCTGTTCGATCTCAAAATCAATAAAGCGGTCCATAATGAACTGGGCCATATAGCGGTTCATATCCAGCTTACCATAAACAGCCCCGTCTTTTCCAGTAAAAGTAGAATAATCTGCCGTGGTTTTCAGGTCATAATCCTTAAAATCCACAGAAAGAGATGTCTTATCTGCATATAAAGAAGCGTCATCATTGGAAAGTGGAAAGACAATGGACCAGTTTTCAGAGGAAGCGATCTTATAGGCAGGTGTTCCGCTTTCGATCAGATCCCCGGATTTGTGGATATTTTTTGTATAATTGGCTTTGTTAAAACTTTCTGCTTCTATATCAGAAGGCTGTAAGGACTCATAGGAGTCGATCCCATAGGAAACAACACCAGCTGTATCTGAACGGACCTGCTCAAACACAAGACTGGAATCCTGGGAGATCTTATCTAACTGGTCTAAGGCACTGAAACTGGAATATTCCATAACAGAAGCCTCTAAGGAATATCTGGCGTCATAAATAGAGTCAAATTTTTCATCAGACATGGAAAGCACATAGGAAGATAACTGCTTTTTCAGGTCTGCAAGGTTTTCATCAGGAAGTGCCTGGTTTTCTATACCATTTTCTTTTAACAGGGAATCCAAACGCCCGGTCTCATCTAAAGAATAGATCCGGGTTCCCACAGAGGCCCGCTTTCCCTCTCTGAGGTAATAATTGATATAACCACTGTTCTGGGCATTTCGCACCTGTTCATCCCGCAGGATCAGGCCGGTATACTGTTTGTTGTTTACGATACCGCCTTCTACTACTTCATAGAACTGTACTTTATCCCGTCTGAAATAGGCGAAAATATTAAAAAGCATATATAGGAAAATGATCCCGAAAATGATCACGCCCACATTTAGATTATGAGGTCTTCTGTAAGGGATTATCTTCCTGTTCTTCTTTTTTGACATGGAACCAGGACTCTCCTTTAAAACTATGATGTTGGGGTCAAAAGGTATTTTGCCCCCTATGATACCAAGTTCAAAAATCCTCCTGCAAACAAGCTTGCATCGGATTTGCGACCTTTTGACCCTGGTATCATTCAAAAAAAGACTACCTTCCGCACAAGGCATACGGTTGACCCTTGTGCGGCAGGCAGCCTTTCTGCTCCTGTCTGTTATTCTATCACAGAATATGTATCATTACAATGAAATAATTACATCACCTTTCGCGCACTCTGGAAGCTCATCTGCATCCATAGAGATGCTCAGAACAAAGGTTACATGATATTTATCACTGATTTTTTTCAAAGTCTCATAGGTTTCGGTGATATCTGCACCCTCCAGTGCGGACAGTTTTAAGAAGCTGTCCAGGTACATGGTTTCAAGGTCATGATCCTGGGAAATAATTCCACAGATAAATCCTAAAAATCCTTCAGCGGATGCAACTGGAAATTCATTTACATTGATAAGACGGATACGGTTGTTCAGCTCATACATGTGCTGAGCACTCTTATCAAGATATACGACTGTTCCGTTAGCCCCTTTAATAGCTGCATTAGCCATATCTAACAGATGTTTTGTTTTGCCTTTACCCTTTTTTCCTGCAATAATCTGAACCATAGCGATCTCCTCCTTGAGTTATATATGTTGTATAAAAAATCAATTGAGATTATCTTGATTATAGTATAAATTCATGCAAAACGCAATCACTATTTGACAATTTTAGAAATTATATTTGTCATATTGTCATATAAATGAGGTCGGCTGTCAGATTTTAGTACAACAGATATAAATTCTCTGTCAGAATCGTCTTTTTCAGCCATGATCAGACAATATCCGGCTGCTTTGGTAGTACCGGTCTTTCCGGAAAATACAGTAAGGCCATCTGGCGTCTCCTGCTCTCCTGTAAGATACCAGTTTCCGCCTCTCCAGGTCTTTGAAACGCTTTGTCCTGCTCCATTGGTATAATTGGCAGTATAAGCAGTGGAACCTGTTACAGTACGGAATTCCGGATATTTTAAAGCCTCATTAAAAATAAGGTACAGATCATATGCAGTTGTATAATGATCCTCATCATGAAGACCATGTGGATTCATAAAATGAGTATCCGTAGCTCCAAGGCGCTTTGCCTCTTCATTCATCATATCGGCAAAAGCATCAATGCTTCCTGCCATATGGATAGCAATAGCCGCTCCGGCATCATTTCCGGAAGGAAGCATCAGTCCATAAAGCAGCTGCTCTAAAGTAAGGGTATCACCCGGCTTGATACCGCATAAGGTAGCTCCTGACTCAGAGATCACAGCATCCTCTGTTACAGTAACCTGGTCCTCTAAATTGCCGTATTTAATGGCGATCAGGGATGTCATTACTTTCGTAATGCTGGCCGGGTACATTTTTTCAAAAGCATCTTTACTGTAAAGGACCTCACGGTCTGTAAGGTCAAAAAGAGCTCCGGCCTGTGAAGTTACATCTTCCGGATCAAAAGAACCTTCATCGGAGATAACACACAGATCCGAAGCAAATCCCTTTGCTGCCTCATCTTCAGCAGCAAAAGAAGCCTCAATGGAAGGAACCCGTTCCTTCAGTGAATATGCGTCTTTCAGGCCGACGGAACAGCCGGAAAGACACAGGGAACCGGACAGGATCAGTCCGGCGGCTAAAGCCGAAAAACGGCATCTTTTCATTATCGTACTACCTCTCTCCACTCCATATCGCCTCTGTCAAGTGCCTTGATCAGAAGTTCTGCAGTAGCCAGATTCGTAGCCAGAGGGATATTGTAGGTATCGCACAGGCGTACTACGTCGTTTACATCTGGTTCATGTGTTTTTGGAGTTAAAGGATCACGCAGAAAAATAACCAGATCCATCTGGTTGTGTTCGATCTGCGCTGCCATCTGCTGGGTTCCGCCTAAGTGGCCAGCCAGGTATTTATGGATATTTAAGTTGGCAACCTCCTCGATCAGTCTTCCGGTGGTGCCGGTTGCATACAGTGTATGCTTGCTTAAAATACCTCTGTAAGCGATACAGAAATTCTGCATCAGTTTCTTCTTTGCATCATGTGCGATCAGTCCTATTGTCATATCTATAACCCTCCTTGGATCAATAATGTCGTGGTACTCTCTGAAGACCTGCGTTTAGCACCAGTCCCATACCAATAAAAATACTGATAAGCGAACTGCTTCCGTAACTGATAAACGGAAGGGGAAGTCCGGTATTAGGGAAAATGCCGGTTGCAACTGCAATATTTGCAAAGCCCTGAAAAGCGATCAGGGTGGCCATACCTGTACAGATCAGTCTTCCTGCCAGGTCTTTTGCTCTGGCTGCCATCATAAGGCACTCATAAACGATCAGCAAAAACAGAATGATCACGATCACACAGCCAATAAAACCAAGTTCTTCACCGATCACGGCAAAGATAAAGTCTGTCTGCTCTTCTGAAAGGAAATTTCCGTTTTTAACAGAGGCGATCGTTGTATTAAACAGTCCCTTACCTTTTAACTGTCCGGAGCCAATGGCGATGATGGAGTTATTCTGCTGGTAACGTGCTTCCCCGTATCTGTCAGGATAGAACCATGCTAAAATTCTGCCTGCCTGATACTCTTTGATAAAAGGAATCAGACCGTGTAAAAGCAGATAGACACAGGTTCCCACCATAGGGATGGTTACAGCTAAAACTCCCACGATCCACCGGTAGCTGATGCCTGCTGAAAAGACGATTCCCAGCACGATCACCAGTGTAACCAGGCAGGTAGAAAGGTTTGGCTGCTCAAAAATGAGCATAGCCGGTACTGCAAAAAGCGCTGCTGCAATGGCAACTGTGCTTACATTATTTATTTTTTCCTGATATTTCATAAAATACCAGGAAAAAGTAATAATCAGACCAATTTTTACAAATTCGGAAGGCTGAAGCTGTCCAAGTACCGGAACTTCGATCCAGCGTTTTGCGTTGTTGACAGATTTGCCCCAGATCAGTACTGCGATCAGACTGCAGATACACAGCAGATAAATGATCGTACTGAAGTTTAATATCTTATGGTAATCGATCAGAGAAAGACAAATGGCGATCACAAGACCTACCATAACACCCATCAGCTGTTTGGTAACAAAATCAGGATCCTTATTGGTAGCACTGCGTACTACCAGGACGCCGATCACATTCAGGGCGATCATATAGGCCATAAGACGAAAGTTATAATTTCTAAAGTCGTAATCAAAAAACATATTAGTATAGCCCCTTGCTGGACATGGACCGTATCGGTATATCCGCACGGAGTACAGGCAGGTGATGGATCTGACCATCTGAAAAACTGCCTGCATCCATGGTAAGACGCACTGCGTCTTTTTCTATCTTCATGTATTTGGAAATGACACGGATCATGTCATTTTTTATCGCTGCTATCATCTCCGGTGAACATCCTGCTTTATCAGATAAAAGAAGAAAGGTAAGCCGGAGCTTTGCGGTATCTTTGGAACACCGTAATCTCAACTGCCATCACCCCTTATGCCCTTCTTAAGATCCTGGAAATTTTTGCCAGGATACCGGCTGTTTCTCCCGGAGACTCCATGGGAACATTCTGTCCAAGCAGGCGTCTGCATACATTTAAATAAGCCTGTCCTGCGGCAGATCCCATACCCACTAAAGGTTCTCCCTGGTTTGTGGAGACCACGATGTTTTCGTCATCGGGAATGGCTCCGATCATATTCACCGCCAGGATATCCTGTACATCGGTTAATGACATCATATCTCCCCGGCGTACCATATCTGCACGGATCCTGTTTACGATCAGGTCAATGGCACCGATCTGGGCGTGTTCTAACAGACCAATGATACGGTCTGCATCCCGGATCGCCGAAACTTCAGGTGTGGTGACTACCAGTGCCCGGTCTGCACCGGCAATGGCATTGTAAAAACCCTGCTCAATGCCTGCGGGACAATCCAACAGGATATAGTCGAAATCGTCTTTCAGGTCATCGGTGAGTTTGATCATCTGCTCAGGTGTCACAGCTGACTTATCTCTTGTCTGTGCAGCTGGCAGAAGGTAAAGGTTTGGATATCTTTTGTCTCTTATCAGGGCCTGCTTCATACGGCAGTTTCCTTCTGCAACGTCTACCAGATTGTAGACAATGCGGTTTTCCAGTCCCATAACTACGTCCAGGTTTCTAAGGCCGATATCTGTATCGATCAGAACGACCCTTTTTCCCAGAACAGCCAGTCCTGTTCCCACATTTGCAGAAGTAGTGGTTTTACCTACCCCGCCTTTTCCAGAAGTAATCACAATGACTTCACTCATAGGAACCTCCTGAAAAATTGAGTTTATATTACTTTACCAATTTATTGTACATTAAATTGCGCAAATTTACCAGTATTTTTTTGAGTTCAACCAAAAATTCACCTATAAATCCAGTAGGCTGCTGAAAAATGGTTTCTTTAAAGGAAGAACTTTTAATTCTCCATTCTCTACAGAAGCGATCATGGTTCCTTTTCCCAGTTTGTGGTTCTTTTCATTAAACCGGCTGGTGTGATTTCCGATGCGCAGCTGCAGGGGAGACATGGAAAAGGCAAGAATCACTGCCTGGTCATTTCCCGCTGCACCGGCTGTAACGGTTCCCTTTAGTTCTCCTAAGATGATCACATTTCCCTTGGCTGTTACCCTGGCGCCATGTTCCACATCACCGATGATCACAATGCTGGCTTCTGACTCCAGGGTATCTCCTCTTTTTAAGGTTCCCCGGTAAAACTGGCCGGTCTGTGCACTTAATTCCATTAATTTTTCATTTAGTGCCTTTTCACAGCGTTCGATCCGCTCTGCATCTGTATCTAACAGGCAGAGGATCTGAAGCTGTGAGTTCTCTGTAATTGTATTTACGATCTGAAATTCTTCTTCGGCGGACAGAGGCCTTCCTTCCAGAGTCAGTGTCATCTGGGCATTTCCCCAGAAACGGGCACTGTCTCCAAACTTTTTTGCAATACTGGCAAGAAGGTCCGGAAACGGCAGGTCGGGATTTAGGATCACCGTCATACCCGCCTTGCTGCTTTTAATAACGATTCCATCCTGCATAGAAACATTCACCTCTTTTTAATCTCCAACAGTTACATTTGATACACTGGAAGCACCGGAGCCCAAAACCTGCTCCAGACTTGTATATCCGTAGTAATATTCATAGACTTTTTTTCCAAGGGGAGCTGCGTTGGTACCTGCGTATCCATAAGGAATATTTACAGTCACAGCGATCTCCGGATTGCTGTAAGGTGCAAAGGATACGAAGAATGCATGGTTTGCGCGGCTGCGGTCCTCCTGTGCAGTACCGGTCTTTCCGGCTACTTCTACAGGACTTCCTGCAAATACAGATTTTGCGGAACCGTCGGTAACAACCCGCCGGATACCTGCCTGTACTGCATCCCAGGTACTGTCTGCCGCATCCACATGGGAGCTGACAGAAGGAGTATAATCTGTGATCAGATTTCCATCTGAATCAGTCAGTTTATCTAAAAGACTTAACTCAAATACAGTTCCCCTGTTTGCAACAGCAGCGATATAACGGGAAAGCTGTACATTGTTATAGGAGTTGGTACCCTGTCCCATTGCAGAACGTTCCGGGTCCTCTGTAGTAAGGTGTGGTTCTGTTTCCGGCAGTTCTACACCGGAGGTATGGTCCAAGCCAAACATGCTGGCATATTTACGAATCGTGGAAAGTCCCTTTTCCGGTGAATAGGTTCCGTCAGCTGTCATACTTAAGCGGTGTCCAAGTTCTGCAAATACTACGTTACAGGAGTTCTGGATACCTGCGATGATATCTTCGGTGCCATGTCTGCCTGGATAGATCCAGCAGTTGATCGGCGGATTTGCCTGGTCATATACACCGGTACAGTCAATAGTATCAGAAAGGGAGATCACTCCTTCTTCCAGTGCAGCAATAGCTGTGATCGGTTTGAAAGTAGACCCCGGAGCCTTGATAGCCTGGGTAGCGTTGTTGTAAAGCGGATTGGACATATCGCTTTGCAGTTTTGCAAAGTAAGCTGCATCTACGCTTCCGGACATACGGTTATTATCATAACTTGGATAAGAAACCAGGGCACGGATTTCTCCTGTCTTAACATCTGTTACAACACAGCCTGCTGTACAGGGATCAAGCGCCAGCTGGGCCGGTGTCAGCTCCAAATCCGCGATCTTATTTTTGATAAAATTATAAGTGTAAGCACTGTCTCCTGTTGCAAGTCCGGCACGGGCCTGTGGATCATCCCGTAAAACGCCCTGTGCAAATAATGCAAGGCACAGCTGGCTTCCTGTGATCACATTATCATTGACCAGGTAGCGGAACATACGCTTGGTAAAGTTTTTATCATCCTGAAGCTGGGCAATGATATAATCTACTAACTGGCTGTAAATATCATCTGCATTGGAATATTTACTGGAAGCTGCCAGCCTGGTGGTATCTACCCAGTTTCCTGCAATACCGCTGTAAATATAGTCCCTCAGGCTGATGGTGCCAGCTTTCCAGGCCTGATACTCCTGGGAATTCTGGTCGATCTTATCTCTCTGGACAATGCCGGAGTTATCTGAGGAAAGGAAACTGTAAATATAGTTCATATAGCTTGCCATATCCTTTGGAAGATCATTCATGGCAGCCGCATGGTCACTTAAAAGTTCTCCCCTTATAGCAGTTAAGATCTGATCCCTGGAAGCTGTGTAGGTGCGGTAGATCTGCTTTTCAATATCGGAAGCATTCTCTCCTGCCATGGCATCCAAAGAAAGCACGTTGTTATTGATCAGCTGATAATAAGCATTCTTTACAGGAATTGGCTTTTTGGAACCATCTCTTACAGTGGCCGGATCAATATCTTCGTTTACAAGGAATTTGGTAATGATACCGGCTAACTGCTGCTCGATCAGATTATAGGTAGCGATCTGCAGATCCCTGTCAATGGTCAGGTAAACGTCATTTCCTGCCTGTGCATCCTGCTGCTCAATGATCTCTCTCGGGCGTCCCATGTTATCTACATACATACGGGTATAGCCTTTTTCACCCTGAAGATCTAATTCCATGGATTTTTCAATGCCAATACGTCCTACAATATCATTAAGGTCATACTTGTCGACCCCATTGACTGCATCGCTCTTCTGTCCTTCCTTGGAACTGTTCCACTCTTCGTTTAAGCTGTCGATCTGGTCTTCCTGGACTTTTCCTGTATAACCGATGATCGGAGCAAAATACAGACTGTCATTGTATACACGGATAGATGATGGTTCAATGGAAACACCCTTTAAATCAGCCGCATTTTCATTGATCTCCGTCATAGTCTCCTGGCTGATATTGGTGGCAACGGTGGTACTCTCGTATTTCTGGAACCGGGTCAGCTCCATGGTATAGATGATATTGATCATATCAAGGGCCGTCTGGTCAGAAAGTTCCATTGGATTTCCGTCCGCATCTTTCATATCTGCCAGTTTATAGCCCTGACGGGAGGAACCCTTCTTTAATTCAAAGGCTTCCCTTGCAGTAATGTTGGAAGGGTATTTTCCTGTATCATCATCTAACTGCTGAGAAGAAATACCGTAAAAATTCAGAAGAAAACGTTTTTTAGCAGCATTGGAAGTACTGGTAAAATAGAGCTGTCCATTTTCATCTAAGGCGATCTCCAGCTTTCCGTCGATCTTTTCCCCACGGCGTTCCAGGATCGTCACAAGACGGTAGATCATGGCATTGCGGTCAGCTGCCTTTGGATAATCTCCCAGGTCCTGAATGGCAACTGCATAAGCCAGCTGATTATAAGCCAGCAGATTTCCATTACGGTCATAAATATTACCTCTGGTACCGGGAGTGGTCACCAGTTTTTCTGTTCGCTGCATATAACTTTCCTGATAGGAACTGCCGTCTAAGATCTGCATCCGGAACAGTTTACAGATCAGACCTATAAACATAAGAGTAAATATAACAGCCAGGGCAAAGAGGCGTGAAGTAATCACTTTTTTAAGAAATTCCCTGGTCACTTCCAGCAATTCATTAAACAATGGTCGTATCTCTCCTTTTTCCAATATCTTCCAGTCTTCTGCTGGCTGAAAGGAACAGCCGGTATACTAAAAGGGTGGTCACTGCAGTAAATATGATCTCCGGCAGCATGATCTTTAAAAAGTAATACGGAAGATTTAAACGTCCGCGGATCAGGAAGCGGAATACATAAATGTATAAGCTGTACCACAAACCATTTAAAACACTTAAGATCAGAGGAAGGGTGATATAATCCTCATAATAATATTTGGTAAAAATACCGTTGAAATAACCAATGTATACGTAGATCAGCGTATAAAAGCCAAATGGCCCGCTGTAGAAAAGATCCAGCAGCAGACCAGATAAAAAGCCGTAAAACATGCCTGCGTTCCGTCCGTGGATAAACCCGAAGGAAAAGGTAAGGATCAGAAGCAGGTTGGGTGTTGCCGCCAGAAAAGGCAGCAGGGGGAATACGCAGTTCTGCACAGTAAAAGCCAGGAGGATCAAAAGTATATTTAAGAGGATCTGTTTGATTTTTCCGTTATTCACTATTCTACCGCCTCATCACTGTTTTTAAGATCTGTTAAGATCAGAACTTCCTGAAGATTGTCAAAATCCGCAGCCGGGATCAGATAACCGGACTGGGTCAGATGATCCGGATCAATGGATACATCCACTGCATAGCCGATCAGGATACCCGGAAGATATTTGGTACTGATATTGGAAGTAATGATCTGGTCTCCGTTTCTAAGCACTGCGTCCCTGGAAAAATCTGTAAGTTTTAATCTTCCCTGTTCATAAAGGGTCAGGTCACCAGCAACAATACAGTTATAGGAAGAGTCCAGTGACATAGCGCCTACACGGCTGGAATCATCGATAATGGAACGGACCGTAGCATAATTGGCACCTACGTCTGTTACGATACCTACCAGACCACCGTCTGCTACTACGTTCATATCCACAGCAACCCCGTCAGAGGATCCTTTATTGATACGGAACACCTGGAACCATTTTTCAGAGTCTCTGGCGATCACTCTTGCGCCGATCTTGTTGTACTGCATGTACTCCTGGTCTAACTTGTACAGCTGGCGCAGGCGGTTTAACTCAAACTGCTCTGCCTGAAGCCTGTTATTGTCTTCTGTAAGCTGGGCAACCTGGGTTTTCAGGTTTTCATTTTCTGCCAGGGCAGCTTTTAATTTTCCATAATCGGTAAGTTCATTGTAAAGACCGGTACCTACTTTATTGACACCGGACTGTATAGGGATCAGAAAGTATCCCACGCCAGTACGGAGCGGTTCCATAATACCATCTTTTAAAGAAGTGATACCAATAAGCAGGATACAGAAGGCTGTAAGACCTGCCAGTATATATTTGCTGCGATTTGATTCCATGGATATCTGTTTTCCTTTACATGTATAACTAAATGATCTGCTGCTGACGAAAGCTTAAAAAACGCTTATCCCCGATAATAATATGGTCCAAAAGAGAAATACCTATTACATTGCCTGCCTCCTGTACCCTGCGGGTAAGAAGGATATCTGACTCACTGGGAGAAGGATCCCCGCTGGGATGATTATGGACCAGGATCATGCTCACTGCCAGGCAGCGGAGCCCCTCGATCAAAATCTCCCTGGGCGTAACCACAGAAGCATTGACTGTGCCTTTTGAGACCAGAAGGTCCCGTATCAGATTCTGCTTTGTATTTAAGAACATGACCCGGATCTCCTCCTGCTCTAAATGGCGCATATCTTCCATATAATAGTCTGCAATCTGCTCCGGATGAGTAAAGGAAACCGGTGTTTCCCTGGCTTTGCAGTTCCAGATCCGCCTGGAAAGTTCACCGATGCACATAAGCTGGGCACCTTTTACCTTTCCCACGCCTTTGATGCGGCAGTAATCTTCCAGGGAATGATGCAAAAGCCCCAGCAGCCGGTTTTCCTGCCCTTCCAAAGACAGGATCTGTCTGGCAAGCTCCAGGGAAGTTTCCTCTCTGCTTCCGGTGCGTATGATAACAGCTAAAAGTTCTGCGTCTGTCAGGGAAGCGGCACCTGACTCAAGGCATTTCTCATAAGGCCTGTCTTCTTTTGGAAGTTGTTTCATTGTTAATTTCTGCATATGCTCTCCTCCTGTAAAAGGCACCTCTCCAAGTACGCAAAGCAGAAGGATTTCACTTATCGTAAACTCACGAATCCCGCACTTACGTGCTCTATTGCCTGCTTACGCAGGCGATTCGTTCGTTAATGGTTTGCGAAAAGCAAATGTCTGCTTACGCAGCCGCTTGTTTTTCGCTGCACACATTAAATCATACGATAAATGATCAGGGCAATGGCAATGCCGATAATACTTGCCATAGTGATCTTGATGGTAAGTCCCAGAGTAATGACCAGTATGCCAAAGTTAATGACTAAAGGTGAATCAAGACCAAATGACTGGCCAAAATTCAACCAGCTCAGCCATGAAATGCCGTTGGCAAGCTGTCCCATAAAGCCTCCTAATACAATGCCTGCAAGTAACATGATCAGAAGGATCCAGAAATTCTTACGTCCCATAAACACTCTCCTTAAGTTATCAGTTTACCATAAGTTGTTTTTCATGTCATCTTAAGTTTTTCAAAACTCCATCGTCTAAAAGCTGTTGTAAAGACTTAAGAATTCCCAGTTTTGCATGGTACCAGGTAAGTCCGCCCTGGAAGTAAACGGCATATGGAGGCTTAATAGGACCATCAGCACTTAATTCAATGGAAGATCCCTGGACAAATGCACCCGCAGCCATAATGACCTGACTGTCATAACCTGGCATATCCCATGGCTCTGGTGTTACAAAGCTGTCTACAGGAGCAGCTGCCTGAATTCCTTTGCAGAAAGAGATCACACCCTGGGCAGAACCGAAGGTGATCGCCTGGATAATATCGTGACGGGATTCACTGCCATTTGGAACAACGCCGTATCCCAGTCTTTCGTATACATTAGCTGCAAAGATCGCACCCTTTAAGGCACCTGCAACTACAGTCGGGGATAAGAAAAATCCCTGATACAGCTGCTGGTTTAAACCAAGGCTTGCGCCTACTTCTTTTCCAAGGCCTGGAGCGCTTAAACGGTAAGATGCACGGTCTACGCACTCTTTCTTTCCTGCAATATAGCCGCCGATAGGAGCAAGGCCGCCTCCCGGGTTTTTGATCAGGGAACCTACGATCATATCAGCTCCAACATCGGTAGGTTCAATGGTCTCTACAAATTCACCATAGCAGTTATCTACCATACAGATAACTTCCGGTTTAATCTTCTTTACAAAAGCGATCAGCTCGCCGATCTGTTTTACAGAAAAAGTAGGACGAGGATCATAACCTTTGGAACGCTGGATGGTCACTAATTTTGTCTTTTCATTAATGGCTTTTGCGATATTTTCATAATCAAAGGTGCCATCCGGCAGAAGATCTACCTGGCGGTAGCTTACGCCGTATTCTTTTAAAGAACCTACGGAGTCGCGGATACCGATGACTTCTTCCAAAGTATCATATGGCTTGCCAACAGGGGAAAGCAGTTCATCTCCCGGACGTAAGTTTCCGGATAATGCAATGTGAAGGGCATGGGTTCCGGAGATCAGCTGAGGACGTACCAGGGCGCTTTCAGCATGGAAAACACTGGCATAAACATCCTCTAATGTATCACGGCCAAGGTCATTGTAACCATAACCGGTGGTTGCAGCGAAATGGATATCGCTGACTTTATTATCCTGCATTCCTTTTAAGACCTTTAACTGGTTGTATTCTGCAGTCTGGTCGATCCGCTCAAAACGCTCCTTCAGACTTTTTTCTATATCTGCGGCATAATCAAGAACTTCTTTGCTGATACCCAGCTGTTCATACATACCGTCTAAAACATTCTGTTCCATTATGTGATAACTCCTATCTTTATTAAATTGCTCTTTTTTCGGTTTGCTATTTTAGCACGATTTCTGCCTGTTCGCAATCCTTTAATATATCTGCAAGGATAAGGTCTGTATTTCCCTGATACTGGTCTAAGTCCAGCCAGCGCACATCCTTTTCCCTGCGAAACCATGTAAGCTGCCGCTTGGCAAAATGTCTGGTATCCCGTTTCAGGATATATACGGCTTCTTCTAACGTGCAGCCACCATCCAGATAATCAAGGATCTCCTTATATCCAAGCCCCTGCATGGAAGTCTGTCCCCTGTGACAGCCCATATCTTTTAATTTCTTTACTTCATCTACCAGACCGTTTTCCATCATAATATCCACACGCCGGTCAATGCGCTCGTATAAAACTTTGCGGTCCCTGGTGAGAACATAGTATAAGAAATTATAGGGAGAGTCTTTCTGGTGCATTTCTTCGTTGTGCTGTGAGATTTTTTCTCCTGTCTGTTTGAAATATTCAATTGCACGGATCACACGCTTTATATTGTTTGCATGGATCTGTGCAGCAGCTTCCGGATCCACTTCCTGCAGTTTTTGATGAAGGACCTGAGGCGCATTCTCACCCAGTTTTTCTGCCAGCTGTTCTAACTCTTCACGAACAGGATTTTTCTCATCATTTTCTTTAAAATCAATATCATAAAGCAGAGCCTGGATATAAAATCCTGTGCCTCCGGTAATGATCGGGATTTTGTTGTGAGAATAAATCTCATTCATTGCCTGTTTGGCCATTGTCTGGAATGTTACTACATTAAAATCGTCCTGAGGATCTAAAACGTCGATGAGATAATGAGGAATTCCCTCCATTTCTTCTTTCGTTACCTTTGCAGAACCAATATCCATATGGCGGTATACCTGCATGGAGTCTGCGCTGATGATCTCTCCTCCTACTGCTTTTGCAAGTTCAATCGAAAGAGCTGTTTTTCCTACAGCCGTAGGTCCTGTAAGGATGATAAGAGGCTGTTTTACTGATGTCATGGTCTCTCCTTTATACAATGCGCTTAAATTTCTTTTCCAGTTCGTAACGGCTCATGGAGATGATGGTGGGGCGTCCATGAGGGCAGGCATAGGGATTGTCCAGCTTTAACAGCTGATCGATCAGTTCATTTGCTTCCATGGCGGATAAGTGGTTGCCGCCTTTTACAGCTGCTTTGCAGGACATGGAAGCAATCTTTTCATAAATACTGTCCGGGTTGTGAGCTGCGATCTCATCGGAAAGACCATCGATCATTTCCAGAAGAAGTTCTTTCTTTGCAATGGAAAACAGGTTGGCAGGTACTGCACGGACTGCAAATTCACGACCGCCAAATGGCTCGATTTCAAAACCGATCCTTGTAAAATATTCCATATACTTATTTAAAAGAAGTTCCTCATTTGGATTTAAAGTCAGGATGATCGGCGGCTCCACCATCTGGGAGCTGTAGTCCCTGTCTTTTAAGCTTTTTACTGTCTTTTCATAGAGAACTTTTTCATGGGCCGCATGCTGGTCGATGATATATAAATGATCGTTGTATTCGATCAGCCAGTAAGTGTCAAATAATTGACCGATCAGCTTGTGTTTCAGACGGGACGCCGGATCCAAGAGTTTTTCTCCGAAAAAGTCCAGCTGCTTGGGAGCTGTAACTGGTCTGGTATCAGAAACCGGTTTTGAACTGTCAGGGACAGTATTGCTATCTTTTTCTTTCTCTGTTTCAGATGCAGAAACCGGGATCTTGCTGCCGTTTGCAGGCTGCAAAAAAGCCTTCCGGTTCTCTTCTTCTGCTTTTTTCCTCTCCTTTAACCAGTCTGGCATCATATCCGAAATATCCGGTTCTTTTACCAAAGACGGTTTAGGCGGTGCGATCTGGCGGTAGCTGACAGTATTTAAAGCTGCCGCACTTTTTTCACCAGGGCGCTCTCCCTGATGCTCCAAAACATCCTTCCTCTTTGTCTCAAAAGGTTCCGGCCTTGGAGCTTTTTTCTCCTCAAAGCGCTTAACATCCCGCTCTTCTTTTTCGTTTAAGTTCACATCCGGGATCAGTTCCTTATGAGCTAAGGCATTCGCCACTGCATTCATAGCCTGGTTGTAAATAAACTCCCCATCGCTGAAACGAAGTTCCATTTTCGTAGGATGTACATTTACATCCAGTGTCTGGGGATCGATCTGGAAATGCAGCATGGTAAAAGGATATTTGTGCTGCATCATAAATGGCTTGTAGGCCTCTTCAATGGCTTTTGAAAGGATATTGCTGCGCACATACCGGCCATTGACAAAATAATTTTCATAATTCCGGTTAGAACGGGCAATTACCGGCTTTCCAATATATCCGGTGATCGTAACACCCGGGCAGCTGGCGGAAACCTCTAACAGATTGGCTGTGATCTCACGGCCAAATACTGTATAGATCAGATCTTTCAGGTTATTATTTCCGGACGTATACAGCTTGTTCTGGTTGTTCTGGATAAAACGGATGGAGATATCCGGATGAGATAAGGCAATCTTTTCCACAACCGATGCCACATGAGTTCCTTCTGTAACAGGTGTCTTTAAAAACTTCTTTCTGGCTGGTGTATTAAAAAACAGATTTCTTGCAATGATGGTCGTTCCTTCCGGAGCTCCGATCTCTTCCAGGCTCTTTTCTCTTCCACCTTCGATCTGATATCTGGTACCTGTAAGGGTCTGGGTTGTTTTTGAGATCAGTTCCACCTGAGATACAGCTGCAATACTTGCAAGAGCCTCTCCGCGAAAGCCTAAAGATCCAATGGTCATCAGGTCATCTACTGTATGGATCTTGCTGGTTGCATGCCTTAAAAACGCAGTGGCAACCTGATCTTTTGGAATACCACAGCCATTGTCTGTAATACGGATCAGGCTGCACCCGCCGTCACGGATCTCCACGGTTACAGCTGTTGCCTGGGCATCAATGGCATTTTCCAGAAGCTCTTTTACAACAGAAGCCGGGCGTTCGATCACTTCCCCGGCAGCGATCTTGTTGATCGTAGTCTCATCTAAAACAGAGATGGTAGGCATGATTTCCATCCTTTCTGTGGAATATTTTCCCTGGATCTTTCCATTACAGATCTTTCTGCTACAGATCCATCAGACCATCCAGTATATGTACGGTCATTTCACCAGCTTCTATATCCACATTTAAAATACAGTCTTTGATCGCAGGCAAAAGAAGCTCCTTGCCATTTGGCAGAGCCACTACATATACGTCATTGGCGCCTGTTTCCAGTACATCTTTTACAGTTCCTACTTCTGCTCCTGTATCATCCTTTACCAGAAGGCCGATCAGGTCTGTGATAAAGTACTCATCCGGCTGTAAGGTAACAGCCTGTTCTCTGGTGATCAGAAGATCTTTCTGTCGCCAGGTCTCTACGTCATTGATATTGTCATATCCTTTAAATTTCAGGATGACCATATTTTTGAAGAATTTTACCTGTTCGATCTCTAACGTAGTCTGTCCCTTTCCTGTGTCCAGGATCACTGTCTTCAGCTTTTTAAAGCGCTTTGCATCGTCCGTGGTAGGAAAAACCTTTACTTCGCCTCTTACACCGTGGGTAGAGGTGATCACACCTACACGCAGCATGTTTTCCATAAATAAAATTCCTTTCTATGAACATATGAAAACTATGAAAAAAAGGCTGCCGCAAAATGGCTAAGCCTATTCTGCGACAACCCTCCTCTTTTTACTGAATTTCTACGATTACTTTCTTATCTTCCTTAGAGGCAGCGGCCTTGACTACGGAACGGATTGCTTTTGCGATCCTGCCTTGCTTGCCAATGACCTTGCCCATATCGGCAGGAGCTACCTTAAGTTCGATCAGTGTGTCGTCACCCTTTAGTGATTCACTGACTACTACCTCTTCAGGGTTATCGACTAATGCTTTCGCAATCACTTCGACTAATTCCTTCATCTCTCCACCTCTTTTGATTAAAGATTACTGGATGCCAGCGATCTTTAACAGCTTTCCTACAGTTTCGGTTGGCTGAGCGCCGTTAGCTAACCACTTCTTGGTAGCTTCTTCGTCAAACTTGATTACGCTAGGATCCTTGGTGGAATCATAGTATCCAACTTCTTCGATAAATCTTCCGTCTCTTGGGGATCTGGAATCTGAAACTACGATTCTATAAAAAGGAGCCTTCTTCTGTCCCATTCTTCTTAATCTCATCTTTACTGCCATTGTTACATACCTCCGTAAAATAATCTTTTCTATTTGTTTTCGTTTTTTATATTAGACATACAGGAGCACCTGTCTGACTATCAATGTTTGCCAGAAGCTTAAAATGGAAGCTTCATCTTGCCGCCCATAAGGCCGCCTAAACCGCCCAGGCCTTTCATGCCTTTGCGCTTGCCGCCGCCCATAAGGCCCGGCATCTGTTTCATCATTTTCTTCATCTGGTCAAACTGTTTTACCAGACGGTTTACTTCGCCAATGTCCACACCAGCGCCTTTTGCAATACGCTGCTTGCGGGAAGGATTCATAAGTCCCGGATTGGCCCGCTCTTCTTTTGTCATGGAAAGGATAATAGACTCTACACGGTGCATGGAACGCTCGCCTTCATCCATATCTACACCAGCTAACTGGCTTCCCACACCAGGCATCATGGAAAGGATACTTCCCATACCACCCATTTTCTTGATCTGCTGCATCTGGGAAAGGAAATCGTTGTAATCGAATTCCGCCTTGCGCAGCTTCTGGGATAACTCTTTGGCCTGTTCTTCATCTACCTGGGCAGCAGCCTTCTCGATCAGAGACTGGATATCGCCCATTCCAAGAATTCTTGAAGCCATGCGGTCCGGATAAAACTGCTCCAGATCAGAGAGCTTCTCACCCATACCAATGTATAAAATAGGTTTTCCGGTGACTGAACGAATGGAGAGGGCTGCACCGCCTCGGGTATCGCCATCTAACTTCGTAAGAATAACACCGTCAATACCGATCTTATCGTTAAATGTTCCGGAAACATTGACTGCATCCTGACCAGTCATGGCATCAACTACCAGAATGGTCTGATATACATTTACCGTTTCCTTGATCTGCTCCAGCTCTTCCATCATGCCTTCGTCAATATGAAGACGACCGGCTGTATCCAGGATCACTACATTGAAGCCATTTTTAGAAGCATGTTCTACAGCGGCTTTTGCAATGTCCACCGGGCTGATCTTATCGCCCATGGAAAATACAGGAACATCTACCTTTTCACCATTGATCTGCAGCTGTTTGATCGCAGCCGGACGATATACGTCACAGGCAACTAAAAGAGGCTTCTTTCCTTTTGCTTTTAACTTAGCAGCGATCTTTGCTGTAGTTGTGGTTTTACCGGCGCCCTGAAGACCTGCCATCATAATGACTGTGATCTCATTTCCCGGTTTTAAGGCTATTTCTGTGGTTTCAGAGCCCATCAGCTTTACCAGTTCTTCGGTTACGATCTTGATAACCGTCTGTCCTGGTGTCAGGCTTCCGAATACCTCTTCCCCTACGGCTCTTTCCTGAATGGAACTGATGAACTGCTTCACTACTTTGAAGCTTACATCTGCTTCCAGGAGTGCCATTTTAACTTCCTTTAAGGCAGCTTTTACATCTGCTTCAGAAAGTCGGCCTTTGCCCCGCAGGTTTTTGAAAATATTCTGCAATTTGTCGGATAAGCTTTCAAAAGCCATTCATAACCTCCTAAAGTGTGGCTGTAATCTCACCGGATAATTTCCGGATCTGGTCGATCAGAGCCATATCTCTGGTTTTTGCACAGGTATCTGCCAGATCATCTAACTCCCGGATCATCTCCCGGATCTTCATGAACTTGGCTACCAGCTGCAGTTTTGTTTCATATTCTTCCAGTATCTTGTCGCACCGCTTTTTCAGATCGTGAACGCTCTGACGGCTGATCCCCTGCTCCTTTGCGATCTCGCTGGGAGAAAGATCATTTAACACCATGTCTTCATAGATACGGCGCTGATGTTCCGTCAGCAGTTCACCATAGAAATCGTACAACAGACCCTGTTCAACGATCTTTTCCATTTCAACCACCTGTGCTATCATACACGATGGCAGAAAGAATGTCAAGTATTTTTACTTGACGTTTTTATAAATATTAATGATCTCTTTTATATCTTCTCTGTCAAGGACCAGATTTTCAGCCAGAGGGTTGATAACGATGTTATCACCACCGGTTGCGCGGATGGCATCAGCCATGGAAAATACAACACAGCCCCAGTCATTGCGCTTATAAGCCTTTTCAAATTCCATCCAGTCAGTAAACAGCGGAAGGAAGGCTTTTTTCTGCTTGTTTGTAATTCTTGGAAGGATCAGTCCCTGTCCCTGCTCTGCACTTAAGCTGTTCTGTCCAACATTTAAGTCACCGTTGTATTTAACAGGAACCAGTAATTTGCTCTTTACCAGTTCATTTAATACAGCGTTCTTCTTTGCAGCGATCTTCTCCTCCCGTTCCGGATAAGATACAGGCCATCTTACTTCTCCTAACAGGTCTGCCATTTCAAAGCGCAGAGCCGGATTGGATACAGGAACCGGAAGCTCTGCTCCTTTTTCCTCAGATGGATCCTCTAAGAAGTCAGAACGGTTCATCAACAGCTGATAGGAGCCGTTATTAATAAGAAGTTTTTCCATTCCAAGGTAGTAAAGCCATGCAAACAGGCTGATCCGTCCTGGAAGTCCGGAATTCTTCTTTGGAACTTCTTTTAAGATCAGGGACTTGTGGTACTGGTTCTCATAGAAATGAAGGGCATGCTTTGCCAGGATCTCCTCAGAGTAAACATCAACGGTTCCTTCAATGATATAAGGAAGTCCGGTACCCTTATCTAAGAGAATATAAAGAGAAGAAGACATCTTTAACTTCTCAACAACCGCATCATAAAGCAGCTGTCCTTTTTCATTGTAATCCGGCATTTCTGCCTGCTCATTCATCTGCTGTAAACGGCAGATCATGAAGATGCATTCTTTTACAGAAAGCGGAACCAATAATGCCTCGGAAAGAGTTCCTTCTCCTGCAACCAGGGCAGAAAGTTCATCCTCTCTCTTTTTTGGCAGAAGGGCAGCCAGGTTTTCATCTCTCTCTCCTGCTTTTTTTACAGCCTCCAGGTCATTTTCATTTTCCTCTGGTACGCCCTGAAGATCCTCCATGGTAAGGCCGGAGATCCTGTTAAAATCGATCACCTTTGGTGCAGGTGTTGCCTTAAAAGCAGGCTCTTCTGTCTCACTGACAACCTCTAACAGCTCATCTGTAACAGGTACTAACACAGCTCCCTTCGGAACGTCCTCTTTTACAGCACCGTCTAATTTAAAGCCGTAATGAGGGCCATAAGTTCCCTTCATATCAGCAGAAGCCATTTTCATTAACTGGGTTCCCTGTTCGATCCCTTTGATCACGCAGTGGAAAGCAGGCTTTCCTTCGCTGTCCAAGCAGATGGCTGCAGTACCGGGAGTCACCTTTCCTTCTGTCATCTTACCTGTGACAACTACGCTTTTTCCTTCTTTTAATGCATAAACTTCGTCTACAGCAAATGAAAATCCATCTGCCTGTGTTTTTTTATTTGAAAATAATCCCATTGTTTCCTCCTAAAATCGGGCATGATATGAAGATTATACAACAGCCCGGCTTAAATGAAAAGCCTTTTATACCAGGAAAGAAGCTGCAATGGCCTTGATGCCTTCCGGATTTTTTGCAAACCATGTGTCAAAATCCATTCCGCTGTCGCTTACAGCATGTCCTAAGGCACATAAGAAATCCGGGATCTGCTCTTCCAATAAAGTTCCCACTTCTTCTCCCATGCGCTCCTGGCCCTGGATATCGCTGCCGTTGATATAAAGGTTAAAAGCAGGTTTTAATACTTTATCAATGGTCTTTGCACCGCCTCTGAAGCCGATCACACCGATCTGGTGGGTACCGCAGGAAGACGGGCAGCCGGAAATATGGATCTTTGGCAGGATACCGTCAGCAAACTGCTCGTTTCTTTCCATTCCTACTAATTTCTGTAAAAGTCCCTGGGAGTCACGGATACCCTGCTGGCATACATGGGCACCGATACAGGCTACTGACTCCTCAAAAATTGTCTTCGCACTGTCTTCTGTTACATGTAAAACAGCTTCTAAGTCTTCTTCCCGGCAGTTGATCACATAGAAGGACTCATCCGGACAGAGACGAAGTTCTGCACCTGGGATCTCACAGATAGCCTTGTATAAGTTTACAAATAAAGATGGATCTGGTGTTCCGCCTACCGGATGGCAGTGTACACTGTAAAGCCCTGGCTGTTTCTGGGTATATACCCGGTTTCTTCCAGAATTTGTAAATACAGCCGTTGAAGCATCACAGCCAGCCTCTGCCTCACAGCCCATTTCAGCCTCAGGAAGCGTTAAAGTCAGGTCCTTTCCTATTTCCCGCACTTCTTTTAACTTCTCTAAAAATGCCTCTTTATATTTTTCAGCCCCACCTAAAGTCTGCTGCATATACCGGCTTCTTGCCTTTGCACGGTTCTCATAATTGCCGTAGGCTAAAAACATCTGGTGCATAGCTTCAATGTAATAAAGGATCTGGTCCTTTTCCACTTTTTCAGCTACCTTTACACCAAAAGCCGGGTTGTTTCCAAGACCACCTGCACTGTAAACATCAAAAGTACCGTCTTCTCTTGCAGCAAAGCCCAGATCACGGAAGGTTGCGTGGGTCAGGTTAGCAGGCGTATTAGAAAAACCTACTTTTAACTTTCTTGGAAGCTTCGGTCCTTTAATATAAGTCATCAGATAATCGGCTGCAGCCAGAGCCCATGGAAGCACATTAAAATATTCCCCTTTTTCAATGCCTGACAACGGAGAAACCGTCACATTTCTCGGGAAATCTCCGCCACCGCCTCTGGTAACAATGCCGCATTTTAAAGCTTCCACAGCAAGAGTCTTTACAGTCGCCTCATCCAGATCATGAAACTGTAAGGTCTGGCAGGTCGTTAAATGCACTCTCTTAATATGATAGGTTTCAATGGCATCTGCAATAAACTTAAGCTTTGCCAGGTCCATTACACCGCCGGACATACGAAGACGCAGCATACTTGCATTTCCGCCACGCTGCGCATAGCTTCCAAAACCGCCGGAAATCCCCTTGTAGGTTTTGGCATCCATTTCCCCTTTGTAAAACTTTTCTGTAGCCTCGTCAAATTCTTTGTAGTCCTCTTTCCAGTCTTCTGGCTGGATCTTCATCTGTTCCATAAGTATCTCTCCTTTTATGCCTCTTCATCCATTTCTGACGCCAGATCTTTCATGCGGTCCTTTTCAAACGCCTGGATGGAAATAGATTTTTTACTTGGATTTGCAAATACAAAGGTTTTATCTACATTCTCCACATAATTCTGAATCTTGTCATTGGTAGCGCTGATAATGGCCTGAAAGCCCAGTCCACGGATCAGTTCAATACAGCTTGCCACCTTTTCCGCATCCATCTTGGAAAATGCCTCGTCTAAAATAACCAGGCGGATGGACGGCCTCTGCCTTACAGCTGATGACAGGTTAATATGATAGGCCTGTGCAAAACTTGCAAGAAGCGCCACATATAATGGGTTCTGTCCCTCGCCGCCGGAATTTTTGCGGATCATACGGCTTAAGCCGATCCGGATCACCTCATCCTCATTTTTGATCAGCTGCTGCATGTCAAAAGAAAGATAGGTGCGGTAGTCTGCATATTTTTCCATATTTTTCCGTGCTTCTTCTAACTGGGCTGCTGTAGCATTTTCCGGCGGGATGAAAATGCTGATCAGTTCGTTGATCAGATCCCCATACCGGTTTTCATGTTCCATGGAAAAAAGGTCCATCTGGTTTTCCACCCCGGTCTTTAAACTGGCGGGATTGATCTCCAATGACTCATCCATGAACATATCATAAAACCGTCCGTCAGCCCCTTTGCACCGGCCGATCACAAACTGGTATTTATCTTTTCCAAAGTCCAGACGGCTGATGATCCGGTTTAACTCATCCTTGCGCAAAAGAGCGTCCTTGATAGCACTGCGGATCTTGTACATAAAATCGTCCTTAAAATGCTCCACAGCCGCTTTTGCCTGCTTTCCAGCCTGTTCCCTGTAAACTTCCAGGTCATCACAGGAAAGACGGTTTAAGATCTTGTCATACGCTGCATTGTCATTGCTGCTTACAGGAACATTCCTTCCCGGATACCGGCGGATGTATTCACTTCTAAGGCCCATTACATGTTCCTTCGCCTGAACTGCCTTCTGCTCTAAGATCTGGCACTTGGACGCATAAGCCTCTTTTTCCTGGTCAAAGCGTGGATGATCCTTATCTGCCAGATAAGCATTCAGTTCCCGTTCATGTTCCTCGTTTACAGGTACTTCCTTCCCCTGACCTGCAGCCTCTGTTTCCAGCTTTAAGATAGTCTGGGAGAAACGTTCCAGTTCATTTTTCTTGTTTAGGATCTGCTCCTGTAACAGATCTCTCTCCCGTTTCTTTCCGTCACTCAGTTCTAAAACAGCCTGACGGTCGGCTTCTAACTGCTTTACATCCTTCTGGCGAAGCTTTTCCAGCCGTTCAGACAGTTTTTGCTTTTCCTTTAACTGTTCTTTGCGGGTGTCTATATCCTTTAACCACTGGAAATACTCCTCTGTATCCTCTTTTAAGGTTTCCAAAGCAAGGATCCGCTTGCAGTCCTTTAACGTTTCCTCTAACGGATTTCTCTTTTCTGAAACCTCCTCCAGTTCCTTTTCAAGAAGACGGACCCTCTTGCGCATACTGTCTTTTCCAATATAGGCAAGACGGGTATAATTTTCCGGATTGATATACTGGAGACGGAAAGTATGATATAAAAGACAGTCCGGGGTAATACCAATGGCATTGGCCTGTAATTCCTCAATGGTATTACATTTGATCACCTTGCCAAGAAGCAGGTTCATATAAGGCTTTAAATAAGTCTCCCGTACACTTACTTCCTCTGCCAGGGATCCCTTTAAGGCATCATTGTCATATCCGGCTGCTTTCTCCGTATCCAGCACAGCGATATTCCAGAATTTCTTCTTATCCAGTTCCCTGTAAATAGAAAGGGCTGTTTTCGCGTATTTGGGAGCAACCACCAGGTTTAACTTATTTCCCCCAAGATAACCTTCAATGGCATTGCGCCACTGGTCGTTTTTCACTTCCAGAAGGTCTGCCAGGATATACACATCTACGCCTTTGCCTGTTTCCTCTAAAAGACGTCTTTGCAGATAAGACCTTGCCTCTTCCAGATAAGAAGGATAGGCTTTATTACCTGCCTTTAACTGTTCCAGTTCCAATTTTTTCAGCTTCTCAGACTTCTTTAATTCATTGATCTGGCTTACTGTCTCCTGACGCAGTTTTTCCGTATCAGCAGCCATGGATGCCAGGGAAGCTTTTAAACGTTCCAAAACCGGTCTGGTAATCGTCCGTGTTTCAAATTCTTCCAGATCCCATAATGTCTGATTAGAAACGATCTCTTCCTCTTCCCACTTCTTTAAAGCCAGCAGCGTCTTCTGCCACTTGGCTTCACTGTGGCCTAACTGCTCGCAAAGGGCATTTAAAGAGGTAAGCTGCTGCTTTAATTCCTCATATCCGGTAGAAGCGATCCTTTTAAGAAGTTCATCACTATTTGCAGTCAGCTCCCCGATCTGCTGTTCCACTGACTTTTTGGCCTCATCTAACTGGAGCAGATCTTCTTTGCCGTGTTCTGTCTTTTCGTGGAGCATACGGATCTTGGACCTGGTATCCAGAAGATCCAGTTTCTTTACAAACCAGTGATATTTCTCTAACTTGTCATGGATCAGGCGATATTCCCCATATGCATCATGGATCGCAGTCAGCTTATCGATCTCCTGGCAGGTATCATCGATCTTTCGCTGCATCCGTCCATACTGCATAACACTTTCCTGCATGTCCTCAATATGGATGTTCTGTTCTGTACAGATATATTCCTTTACAAAATCTTCCAGGCGGATGTTCATACGGAAAGGAATGGCCCGCTTAAAAAGCAATGGGAACTTTTCGCTGTCAAGACCTCCTAAATAGCTGTCATAAAGGATCCTGCGAAATCTCTCATTATGGGAAGTGGAAAAATAATCTTCCTTGCTGTAATGTTCCCTTAAATACTGTTCTACTTCGCTGATGGACATAGGCCTTGAAGGTGTCCTGTATTCATTTTCCCATAAAGGACCTTTGTGCCAGAAGAAACGTCTGGAAACTTCATTGGAAGCTGTGTTTACATCAAAGACAACACCGATACACTGATATTCTTCTGTGCAGGTCTGCTGCATTTCCAGTACAATGGTAGAACTGAAATTCTGGTTGCGCAGATAGGAAAATTCATTATTTTCCCCGATATTTACCATACCGCGCAGATATTCGATCAGGCTACGGTCCGAGTCATCAGCAGCAGCCTTGTTAAAGAAGCCGCGGCCGTCTGTATTGGCATAAAGGACCAGCTGCAATGCGTCAATAACCGTAGACTTTCCGCTTCCTGAGTGACCGGTAAAGAAATTGATCTCCTTATTCAGGGAAAGGATCTTTCTGGAAATATAATGCCAGTTGTTTAAACAGATCCTGGTAAATGCCAGAAAAGGAGCATTATTCTTCTGTTCCATCTTCGTTTCCTCCTTCCTCTGCCAGATCAGGTTCTATACGCTCTGTATCCCCATTATCAAAATCCTCTAAAAGGGCCCGTACATCATCCCCTAAAAGGACTACATTAATACAGGGATAAATCATAAAAGGACTGGAGCTGTTCAGATCATCTAACAGTTCCAAAGGCTCTATGATCTGATATTTTCTTAACAATGCTATGGTGCGCCGGATATCCGTAGGTGCAGGCTGACGTTTAAACAGACGGTAACCTCCTAACTTCTCCTGGATTTCTCCCAGAGTCGTATAAACATTTACACTGGTGGAAACATTTTCCATCTGTTCGTCATAGATCAGCTTTAATGCCAGAAGATAAAGAGTGGCCAATTTTGGAAGTTTTTCTCCAAGCAGATCCTCTCCCTGTACATAAATGATCCCTAAATGGCTGTTTTCTGTCAGCTCGATCCCGGCAACAGCCAGGTAATGGCGGATAAAAGGGAAATGTTTACTGATGGTGCGGTAAGCTGCCGTATACTGAAGCCGCTCTGTCTTTTTATCGTATTTGCGCTCCAATACAAAAGTCTGGCGCAAAAGCAGACGGATGGAGTCGGTGATCTCCTTTTGCTGTTCTTCTGTCAGATTATCAAAATAGGGGATCTGCCAGTCATTCTGCCAGTTAGTTTCATTCTCCGGGATCAGATCAGATGTATCATTCACGGGTATTCCTCCTTACAAATTGGAATTCAGGATAAGTATAAGGACCATTCTTTATGGGCTTTGCATCACTTTCCACTGCTTTATAACGGCTTTTGGTCCGTGTGGAATAGTCATAGGCAAGGATCAGTTTTTCAAAATCTTCGTCCGAAGACACAGTATTCTGATCTACTTTCATGGTGCCATTTTCCATATGATCCTGGATGAAATCTTCAATCTCCCGCCTGCTGTAACGGTTCTTTACTTTGTTGTAATTTAAGATCTCTTCTTCCGAAAGTTCCGGCAGTTCCTTTTCATCCGGCAGCTGTTTTGCAAAGTCCGTTCTTGGGCGGCGCTGCTTATAAAGAGCTTCTTCTGACAACAGGCCTGTCTGGGAAAGGTTCATACGGCTGCCTACCGCCTGGATCATATCCTCATCTCCGTTATTGGCGGACAGACGGTTTAAGAGCTGGATCACCAGCCCTTTCATATCGTCTTCCTGATTTAATAAATAGCCCAGTCTTGTTACCGTAGCTTTTACATAACGGGAATGTTCCCTGTCAATGTTGGTGATCCTGTGCTCAATGTCATCAAAGCCCCGTTCTAACTGATCCAGTTTTTGAAGGATCATAGAAGGGGCCATTCCCTCTGCCATACGTTTCTGCCACTGTTCATCTTCCCGCATGGAGCGGATCCAGGTCTTAATATCCGTCTTATAAAGATAAAAATTGTCAGAAGTCTTTAAGATGTGGTACTTTTTATTTACTACTTCCTGTACATATCCCTCTAAATGGTCTTTTAAAAGCTGGGAATAATCCTTCTGCTCCAGAAGGCTTCCAAAAAAGGTATCCATATTGTGGAGCAGGTCCTGAAGGGATTTGTTTAATTTCCGCGTATTGATGATCGCTGTATCCAACAGGCCGATCCCGGCACGGCTGTCATTTTTCAGGGAAAACAGGATGGCATATACGTTCTGGATATAGATCTGGGTCTCATCTTCCTGTTCATTGGAAAGACGGTGAAAGGCCTCGATCATCACAGCCGCGTAGTCCGGAATGACAATGTTCACGGTCATGGTGGAATAATCATCTACTTTCCGCAGCCACCCTGTTTTTAACAGCCAGTTTAACACACGGGTTGCCGGAGGTTCTAACTGGTCCTCCTCTTCCTCCAGTTCATCCTGCCAGATCACATACCGCTTCTGGGCAAAGTAACTGCTTAAAAGCTGGATGCACATTTCTCGGCTGAGAAAGTAATTGCTGTATTCATATTCCTCATTGATCTTTAAAAGTGCTTCTATGTAGGTGGCGCGGTTGACGGAACGGAACAGGCTCCAGAAACGTTCCGGTATCTCATGCATTAAATTTGTTTTCAATCTGTATTACTTCCCTTCCAGCTGGTTTTTCAGATAAAGAAGCGCATTGGTAACGATGCAGCCATGGTCAACGGCAATGCCCTTTGACTCTAATAAGTGATAGGTCTCTTCCTTGATCAGAGGATGACCGGAATAAGTGATCTCCACCTTTGCAGAAACATCAATGCCCTGCTCCTTATTGGTTAAAGACAGCTCCCACACCTCTACAGATGACTGGTCTTCCTTTTCCTCTGTGCTTAAACGTTTCAGATCCACATCCAGCCACTGGGCATCTTTTGCGTCATCTGCAGCCTGTACTTTCAGATCTCCTTCTACCAAAGCCAGATAGGAGGTAGTAATGATACGCCATCTTGGATCACGCTGCCATTCTCCCCAGGTACGCATCTGGCGCAGTGGCAGTCCCTTTACACAGGTCTCTTCTTCCAGTTCTCTGGCAGCACCTTCACTGATGTCCTCTTTCAACTCTACAAAGCCTCCTGGAGTCGCCCAGAAACCGATACTTGGATGATTGCTGCGCTTTACCATAAGAACCTTTAATGGCTGTCCCCAGTGGGTCAGTTTTTCTTCACATCTGACTACTACAATATCAGCTGTGTTGCACAGGCTTTCATACTTGGCTGGATTATAATGCTCTAAAAACTCCTCTAAAGACTGTCCAGCCGGGTTTTTCTCACCTGTACCATAAAATCTCCTTAAATCACTTAAAAATGCCATAAAAATGCCCTCCTTCTTGTACTGCTGTACATTTATCGCGTTTTTTCTTCGGTCAGCCCCTTTAATATACCAGGGATATCATAAGAATTTCCGGTCATATACGGGATCACTCCGGCTTCACGTAAAGCTTTGCCGGTTACCGGGCCAATGGCGATCACTTTGACACCTGCAGGTATCTGGAAATGCTTTAAAAATGCTTTCGCGCCTGAGGCACTGCCAAAGACCAGGTGGCTGCACTGTGAAAGGAGTGTTCCGTCAGCAAGAGGCTTCCCTTTTACATGATACAACGCCAGGTCTTTATAAAAAATATCTTGTTTTTCCAATTCTTTGCTCAAATTTACACTGCCGTCTTTGGAACGTGCCAAAAGCACATGATCTGAAGGAGTCAGAACATTAATAAGAGCTTCTGCCAGGCTTTGGCTGCAGTACTCTTTTGGCATCAGATCCGCCTGAAAGCCATGGGCTTTTAAAGCCTGTCTGGTGGCTTCTCCGATCACGGCAAAATGAAGACTGCATAAAAGCCGCAGATCCCCGTTTTCCTGGTTTAAAAACCGGTCAAAGAAAATTTCCACTCCGTTTACACTGGTAAAGACCAGCCAGGTGAAGTTTTGTTTTAAAATAGCTGTAAGTGAAGAGTTCGGATTTGAAGAGTCTGGATCTTCTGAAAACTCTTCTGAAAATGCCTCCGGCACCACTTCCATTTTCATTACAGGAAGTGTTTTGGCGCCCTGGGATTTTAAAGCAGTTTCTAAACGGGCTGTAAAAGAAGGGGTACCGGTGATCCCGACTGTAAGCCCGGATAATGGCTTGTCATCAATCTTATCACCTGTCATTTCTTCTGATCGCAGGTCAAAAGCTGCGGTCTCCCCTACAACAATGATCGCAGGTGTTTTAAGACCTGCCTTAAGGCTTTTCTCATAAATGGTTTCCAGTGTACCTCTGACTGTGCGCTGACTGGCAAGAGAGCCATCTTCGATCACAGCTGCCGGTGTATCCGGGCTTTTTCCCCCTTTTATAAGACCTTTTGCAATATGCTCCAGATTGGAAAGTCCCATAAGAAAGACCAAAGTTCCCTCACAGGCACCATATAAAGCCAGCTCTGCCTCTGACTGGGCCCCCTTTAAGGTGTGTCCGGTGATCACATGAAAGCTGCGGCTTACATTTCTGTGTGTGACCGGTATACCAGCCAGTTCCGGAACAGATACGCAGGAAGTAATACCCGGCACCAGCTCCCAGGGGATCTCTTTTTCTTTTAAAGCCAGGATCTCTTCTGAACCACGGCCGAAAACAAAGGAGTCCCCGCCTTTTAAGCGAACTACTTTATTTCCTTCTAAAGCCAGCTGTACCAGAAGTTCATTGATCTGATCCTGTTTCATAGAGTGGCAGCCTGCCTGTTTTCCTACATAAAAAGTTTTACAACGGGAAGGAACCCAGGAGAGAAATTCTTTTGATGCCAGATGATCATAAACCAGGGCGTCACAGCTCTCTAAGATTTCCTTCCCCTTTAAGGTAATAAGACCCGGATCTCCAGGACCTGCTCCTATAAGATAGACAACTCCTTTTTTCATATCCTTTTAAGTCCTTTCCCTGTTTCTTCGATCATTTTTTCAAGGCTTTCTCTGTCTGTATTTCCTGTGACACACACATGACGGACCTTTTTATCTTTTAATTCGCCCGGACAGCCTGCAGCCTGTATGATCAGTTTTCCCTCTTCCATTCTGGCATAGACACCAACCGGTTCGTGGCAGCCTGCATTCAAGTATGCAAGTACCCCTCTTTCTGCATCTAAGCAGATATGAGCGTCCGGGCAGTCAATAATTGAGGCAAGTTTTGCGGCAGGACTGCCTGTTTTTGCCTCTACGGCAAGAACGCCCTGTCCTCCGGCAGGAATAAAATGTTTCGGATCTAAAGGATAAAAATGGAATTCTTCCCCTTCACAGATCCCCAGTCTTGCAAGACCTGCCTGAGCCAGTACAATGCCGTCATAAAGCCCTTCTTTTAATTTATTAAGACGGGTGTGTACATTTCCACGAAGAGTCTGAAAAACAGGCTCCGGGACGTTTGCATTTACAGGCCACACTTCTTTCCAACATTCTTCTAAGAAGCACTGTCTTCTGGGGCTGGAGGTTCCTACAATAAAGCGTGGACAGACGAAAGAAGAAAAATCTGTATCTGCCCTTGTGACCAGCACATCTCCCGGATAGGCTCTTTCTGATACAGCTGCAATGCACAGGCCTTCTTCTAAGCAGGCAGGCATATCCTTGGCACTGTGTACAGCCAGGTCGATCTCTCCGCTTAAAAGGGCATCTTCCAGCTCTGATACAAATACGCCTTTTCCTCCAAATGCCTGTAAGGGGCTGATCAGGTTTTTATCTCCTAATGTATCTGATGTAACGATCTCTGTTTCAAGTCCCGGATATGCCTTTTTTAAAAGATCTTCAATAATATAAGTCTGTTTTAAAGCCAGTTCGCTTTTCCGGCTTCCGATCCGTAATTTAAGTTCTGTCATATGGTTCCTCATCTGCTATGATCTCATCGATCTGTTCTCTTGTTAAAGGCTGGTCCTGCTCTGCAGCAAGAGTGGCCATTTTCTTAAAAACTTCTTTTCTCTTTTGGGAAGACTCAGGAAAAAGAGACAGAATCTCCGGACGCAGGCTGCCTAACTGCTCTGCGATTTCTCCTGTATGTTCCGGTATCACCTGACGGATCCGTTCTTTTATGATCTGGGTAAGAACAGGGCTTGCACCGCCGCTGGATATGGCAATATTTACAGGACCCTCCTGAAGCATGGACGGAAAGATAAAACTGCATTCATCCTTTACATCTACTACATTGACCGGGATCTTCTTCTGTCTGCAATAATCGGAGATCTTTGCATTTAAAACCTCGTCAGAAGAGGCAGCGATCACAAAATCAGCATCTGCCAGATCATCCTCTACAGAAAAAAGCCGTCTGTACAGTTTCAGACGGCTCCCAAAGGACGGTTCCTCTGCCAGAGCGAATAACCCGGCATTCCATTCCGGGGAAACGACCTTGATAGTTGCACCAAAAGGAAGCAGGTCACATACCTTGCGGTATGCAACCTTTCCTCCTCCTGCAATGACACAAAGTTTTCCCTCAATATCCATATAGAAAGGAAAATATCCCATTATCTGTCCTCCCCAGGTACATCCTCTTTTTCATCCGGATCATCCAGGTCATCCTCATGTTCATCTTCCCATGAGTCATATTCATCATCTGGATATTCTTCCGAAAGATCTTCTGAATGATCAGAAACTTCATCCCCGGATCCATCATTTTCATCCGGTTCTGACATTGTGCGCTCTCTTAAAGCATTCTTGCGCTCATTTACAAGACGTTCAAATTCTTCCTCACTGCAGCCCATATCAGCCAGTCTCTTGCGGCGTTTCTCACGAAGAACACGCATCCGTTCTTCTTCCTGCTTTCTCTGGATCATAAACCAGATCACAGCAGCTGCGATCAGGAGAACCACTACACCAGCTCCTGCAGCAATATAAGTTGCTTTTGTAAGTTTCAGAGGTTTTTTCTCTTTGTCTGCTGTGGAAGAGGTTCCTGTTTTTGCTGCATCGGTAGTATTCTCACTGCCTGCAGTTTCGTTATCTGTACCATCTTCTGCAGATACCGGTGCAGAGGCTGCCTTTGTACTGTAGACCCAGGCAACACCGATCTGACGGTCATTGTATGTATAAATAATACGGGCAACTGCGCCTTCCGGATGGCTTGCAGGGATCTCTGTCTGAAGATATTTGTCTGCATCTGAAAACTGGGCATCATTTGGCAGGGTTACAACTGCCTTTTCATCCAGATAAAGATCGGAAGGAGAATAAGTCTCATCTCCAATGGTCACAGGTTCTTCCCCTGTTACATAGTCTGTTTCATTTTCTGCAACAGATACATTTTTAAAGCGGGCAAAACCAAAATCCAGAATGGTCTTTGTGTCAGAATAATGGGTCCGCTGGGTACTCTTTAAGGTAACAGCCACCTGACGGCGTCCGTCCTGCTCTGCATAAGTAACAAGGGTCTGACCTGCCAGGGAAGTATAACCCGTTTTTCCTGCAACTGCGCTTGGATAATAATTTTCGTCACTGGAGTCCCCGGTTACTACTAACTTATGCTCCATGGAATAAGTACGGCCATTTGGATTGTTGATGGTCGGAGGCAGTGTAGCGCTGGTGGTAGAACAGATCTCCAGTAAAGTAGGATTGCCAAAAACAGCTGCACCGATCTGGGCCATATCATAGGCAGATGTAAGCTGTTCCGGATCATTTAAACCGGACGGGTTTACAAAATGGCTTTCACGGCAGCCTAAAGAAGCCGCTTTTTCATTCATCATATCCGCAAAAGCTTCCCTGCTTCCGCCTACATGTTCTGCCAGAGCGTTGGCTGCCTGATTGGAAGACTGAAGAAGCATGACATAAAGGCAGTCTTTTACAGAGAGCACATCTCCCTCTTCTAACTGCAGTTTGTTGCCGCTTCCGGACTCCACGTTATAAACAGCATCATGTGAAAAGGTAACCTGCTCATCCATAGAGGCATTTTCCACTACTACCAAAGCAGTCAAAAGCTTGGTAATGCTGGCAGGATATTCCTGAACATGGATATTCTGGGCAAAAAGAACGGCTCCGGAGTCCAGATCCATAACAATACCTGCTTCTGACTGGCAGCCGGTATCAAGTGGCCAGTCCGGTTTTGCAAACGCACACACAGACATGGAAAAGATACTGATAACACAGGCAAGTGCCAGTATACCTTTTCGTTTCAGCTGTTTTAACATTATTTTCTTCCTCCATCCTGCTTTTCAAGGCGTGTTTTTAAAAGTTCCAGTCCTGCTAAGATCACAGCACCCAGGATAAAAAATCCAATATGGAACGTAGAAAAACTCATAGGTTGCTGAGGCACATCCAGAGTTGTGGGTCCCTGGGTGATGGCATATAGGGAACCGATCATTAAACCAAGGATCATATAAATAGTCTGGGAACGGTGCTTTGCCAGGCAGATCTTAATGATCTTGATAATGCTGACAATACCCGTAAGAACTCCCAGTCCGAAAATAACAAGTACCGGAAGATAAGACAGGTTTAAATGCATAAATTCGTGGATCGCGTTGATCACCGGCACATAAAGTCCGAAGATCAAAAGCAGTGTGGAACCGGAAATTCCCGGAAGTACCATCGCTGTAATGGCGATCATGGCAGCAAAAAACAGATACAGGCCCAGACCTGCTGTCATATGCTCAAAGTTTACAGAAATACCATTTCCATTTGTAGGGTTAAAATAAGAGATGCAGAATACCAGTGCCATACCGATCAGGGTAAAAACAAGGCAGCCAGCCTTTCCTTTTATACTGGCCCACTCTTCTTTTACTACCAATGGGATAGCAAACAGGGTAAGGCCTAAAAAGACAGAACTGATCTCATAGATGTGTACCTGAAACAGAGAAGAAAGGACCATAACAGAAGCACCAAAACCAATGACCCATCCAATTCCCAGTTTAATAAGGAAAACAAGGGCTGCTTTGCGCTTTGCATTGTCCTTTCCGATCATATCATTTAAAGAATTGATAAATTCATCATAAAAACCAAGTAAAAAAGCGATGGTGCCGCCGGAAACACCGGGAACACTGTCCGCTAATGCCATGCAGAAACCTCGTACTGCGTTTAAAAACATATAATTATTTCCTCCTGAAATCACTCTGGTTAAAAAAGCTTAGTATACCGTCTTAAGGATAGCTTTCTGTGAACCATTATACATGAAACAGGAGGAAATTCAAGTAAAATGTACTTTATGGAATTTTATCAGTCTCCCTGAAGGGCGTCATATCCTTCTTCACCGGTGCGGACTTTTACTACATTTTCCACATCATAGACAAAGATCTTTCCATCGCCGATGTGGCCGGTATAAAGAACTTTTTTCGCAAGGGCGATCACATCTGCCACAGGGACTTTGCTTACTACAACTTCTAACTTGATCTTGGGAAGGAGGGCTGCTTCTTCTACTTTAATACCTCTGTAATAATTGGTATGGCCCTTCTGGGTTCCACAGCCCATAACCTGTGTGATCGTCATACCTGTTACCCCAAGTTCTGTCAGGGCTTCTTTTAAGGCTACAAAACGGCTCTGGTTGAAGATCATAACTACCTTTGTAAGTTTTGCGCCGGAGCCATTTCCGGAAATCGTTGTTTCAGACTGTGGGAAATGTTCTACAGGAACAGATTTTTCTACAGATACAGGTGCAGCCGAAACAGCTGGCGCGTCTTCTCTTCCTGTAAATACAACCGGCATAAAGTCTGCATAAGAACTTGCCAGGTTATGTTCTGTTACGTCAAGACCCTTTGTTTCCTCTTCTACACTTGCGCGAAGTCCAATGGTATGCTTTAACAGATTAAATACGATCACCATGGTGATGGTTACCCAGAGGATCACAGATACAACACCTAAAAGCTGGATACCAAGCATATGGAAGCCGCCGCCGTAAAATACACCGTTTTCTTTGTCGAAAAGACCGGTTAAAAGGGTTCCTACAGCACCGCAGAAGCAATGAACACCAACAGCACCGACAGGATCATCGATCTTTAATACCTGATCTACAAATTCAATACCAAAAACTACTACAAAAGCTGCGATCAGGCCGATAAAGAAAGCACCTGTTGGAGTTACTACGTCACAGCCAGCTGTAACTGCTACCAGACCGGCTAAGGAACCGTTTAATGTCATGGAGATATCCGGCTTTTTATAGCGGATCCAGGTAATGATCATCACTGCTACGGTTGCTACTGCTGCTGCCAGGTTGGTTGTTACGAAAATGTTTCCTGCGGAATAGATGGCTTCATCACTGTCCATAGCTACCGTAGAACAGCCGTTAAAACCAAACCAGCAGAACCAGAGGATAAATACACCTAAAGCGCCAAGTGTTAAGCTGTGACCAAGGATTGCTTTCGGCTTTCCGTCTTTGTCATACTTTCCAATTCTCGGTCCTAAGATCTTTGCTCCAATGAGGGCTGCTACACCGCCGCACATATGAACCGCTGTGGAACCTGCAAAATCATGGAAACCTAACTGAGCCAGCCAGCCGCCGCCCCAGATCCAGTGACCGGAAATAGGATATACGATTGCGCTGATCACTGCACTGTAGATACAGTAAGAAATAAATTTGGTACGCTCTGCCATGGCACCGGAAACAATGGTGGCTGCTGTGGCACAGAATACAGTCTGGAAGATCAGATAGGCAGGAAGAGGAACACCTGCCGGAAGGATGGCACTGTAGTCGCCTCTTACAAAAGGATCAAAGCCGCCGATGAAAGCACCGCTGCCGGCAAACATGATACCAAAACCAGTCAGCCAGTAAAGGGGAGTTCCAATGGCAAAATCCATAAGGTTCTTCATAATGATGTTGCCTGCGTTTTTCGCCCTTGTAAAACCGGTCTCAACCATGGCAAAACCTGCCTGCATGAAAAATACCAGTGCCGCGCCTACAAGGACCCATATTGTGTTCACTGCTGAAAATTCCATAATAGTTTCCTCCTCATACTTTTACATAGAATGCAAAAAGGCGCATTGCCCGCCGGTACCTGACGTTGGCAATGCACCTCTTTGTGCTGACTGTTCTTACGTAAAAACAGAAAAAGCACCGGGTATTAAGCACCGGCGCTTTCTATGTGGCTCATTATAGTGGCCTAAAAAGAGAATGTCAACAGAAAATTAAATTTTTGTTAATAAGGCAGAAATTTTTCAAAAACTTTCCCTTGCCTTTGTTGTTTTTACAAACGGCTGACTTTCTTCCATCTGGGAAGTTCCGCCTCATACCGTTCATTGATCCAGTCTGCCCCTTTTGCAATTCCATCTGCATCAAAGGTACACTCTAAAAATTGCTTTTCTTCCTCTGGCGTGCAGTCAAAGCTGTACGGTTCCGGCCAGACGCTGACTCTGAGGACAGGAGTTTCCTCTCCTTCTTTTTCAAACTTTTCCATGCGAAAACGCATGCCTTTGCAGCTGCCGGTATATTTTTCTTTTTTCAAAAAATTTACCGGCATAAAATCTTTAAGCTGAAGCATAAAACACTCTCCTGCAGATCTGTTTTTATCCCAGATCCATTATTCGTGATAACTTAATTCCATTAAATTGGTAACCACCTGGGTACACTCTTCGTCGGAAATGGCAGAGGCAGTGTATACGGTATAACGTGTGCTGCCCCAGGACCATGAAGCCAGTCTTCCGCCGCTTTCTGTGGTCTTTACCTGGGCCTGTCCTGCTATTTTGCCAGACTCCCAGTTTACAGCCAGTTCCTGGTCTGTAAACCGCTCAAAAATACCTGCAAAATCTTCCGCTGTATTGGAAGCGCGGTAACAGTAGGAAACGCCGTTTTCATCAAATGTGATCTCCGCCACTTCCCCGCTTATGGTATAAAACTTAGTATTTTCCCCATCTGCAGGTGCTACCATATGGATCCCCATGGACTCAAAGGACTGCTCATTTTCCACTTCTTCCATTGGATTGGGAATAGATGCAGTCTCTGCCTCAGAAGGAGCCTGCGTACTTTCTGCTGCTGTGGTTTCTTCCGGTCCTGAAGAAGCACAGCCAGTAAGCTGGCTAAGAGCCAGACCTGCTGCAAGACTTAAGGAAATCAGATACGTTCTTTTTTTCACCTGGATCATCTCCTGTTATTATTGTCGTTCATTTCTGAACTGTAACTTGTTATTTATTAGATTTACGGTTGATAAACTCTGTTTTTGTCTTAGAATAAACAAATTTCTGGCTGGCATACAGGCCATAATAGCCGGATAAAGCAAAAGCTACTGCAATGGCAATGGAGAAATATTCCATTCCCTCATAACCAAACAGCTCCAAAGCGATCACCAGAGAAGAAATCGGGCAGTTGGTCACTCCCGCAAATAAGGCAGCCATAGAGCAGGCAGCACATAAAGAAGGGGCAAAACCGGTGATCTGTCCAAAAGCACAGCCAAAAGCTGCACCTACACATAAAGTAGGAACGATCTCACCGCCCTTAAAGCCTGCACCAAGGGCAATCGCTGTAAACAGCATTTTTAAGAAGAAAGCCTCATAACCGATCTCCCCTTCCATACTGCGCTCAATAAGAGGCATACTGCTTCCGCAGTAGTCCCTAGTACCGATCAGCAGGGTAAGAAGGATAAAAATAGCACTGGCTGCCAGGATACGCACATAGGGATTTGGAAATATTTTCCTGTAAGTGTGCTCTGCACCATGGAGCATCAGGCAGAATACAATGCTGACACCTGCGCAGAGGGCACTTAAAAAAATGATCCAACCAACACTGGAAACGCTGATAGCCGGAATAGAAAGCACGGTAAAATGCTCTCCTGCAATGCCTAAATATCTGGCGATCCCCACTCCGATAAAAGAAGAAAAAATACAGGGAACCAGGGCTGCATAATACAGTACACCGATACTGATCACTTCCAGCGGGAAGATAGCTGCTGCTACCGGTGTTCCAAAAAGTGCAGAGAACACAGCGCTCATACCGCACATAATGGCGATCTTTTTATCTTTTTCGTCTAAATGGATGGTATTTCCAAACAGGTTTCCAAGGCTTCCGCCTAACTGGAGGGCAGCTCCCTCGCGGCCGGAAGAACCGCCTGCAATGTGGGTCAGCACCGTAGAGACAAAGATCAGCGGTCCTGTAGCCGGTGTTACTTTTTCCGTGGAAGAAATGGCATCAATGACCATGTTGGTGCCTCTGTTGCCCTCTTCATGAAAGGTATGGTAAAGCCATACAATGAGAATACCGGAAACAGGAAGGAAAAATAACATATTTGGGTGGTTCATGCGAAAAGAAGTGGCAAAACTGACACCCATAGAAAAGAGGCTGCCGATCAGTCCGCCTGTACCGCCGATCAGCAGTGCGATCAGGCTCCATTTTATAAAATAACGCAGATTATTGGCAAGGGAAGCCCTTGTTTCATCAGCTGAATGATTCATTTGTATGTATCCCCCTAATTATTCTTACATGCCATCTGATCATGGCATCACTATAAATGACATAAGCGTGCCTGACTTCTTTTTCGTCCATCAGACACGCTTTTTATGCACACGAAGGCTTACATTTCGCTGTAAGTACCTTTAAATTTTACAAGTTTTGGACGATAGCCTGCGTCTGTAAGAGCAGAAACGATCTGGTTCTTGTGGTCGGTACCAAATGCCTCCATAGTGATACGCAGCTCAACAGCAGCATTACGGTTGATGCTGATAAACTGGTTGTGTTCCAGCTTGATGATATTGCCGTGTTCTTTTGCAAGAAGCTCTGCTACCTTTGCAAGTTCACCTGGTTTGTCAGGAAGGAGAACAGATACAGTGAAGACTCTGTCTCTCTGGATCAGACCGTGCTGAACGATAGAGGACATGGTGATCACATCCATATTTCCGCCGCTTAAGATAGAAACGATCTTCTTCTTTTCAACATTTAAGTGCTTTAAGGCAGCTACTGTAAGAAGGCCTGAGTTTTCAACGATCATCTTGTGGTTCTCTACCATATCCAGGAAAGCAACGATCAGTTCGCTGTCTTCAATAGTGATGATGTCATCTACATTCTGCTGGATGTATGGGAACAGCTTTTCGCCAGGACGCTTTACAGCAGTACCGTCTGCAATGGTATTTACCTGAGGAAGAGTTAATACATGTCCCTCTTTTAAAGACTCCTGCATGCAGTTAGCGCCAGCAGGCTCTACACCGATGACTTTGATCTTTGGATTTAACAGTTTTGCCAGAGTGGAAACACCGGTACAAAGACCGCCGCCGCCGATTGGAACTAAAATATAATCTACCGTAGGAAGTTCCTTGATGATCTCCATAGCAATAGAGCCCTGTCCGGTAGCTACTGCCAGGTCATCAAATGGATGTACGAAAGTATAGCCATGTTCATCTGCCAGCTTGTATGCATATGCACAGGCTTCATCAAATACATCACCAGCCAGAACAACTTCTGCTCCGTATCCCTTGGTGCGGTTTACCTTGATCAGAGGAGTTGTAGTAGGCATAACAACGGTTGCCTTAACACCAGACAGCTTTGCTGCATAGGCAACGCCCTGTGCATGGTTTCCTGCAGAAGCAGTGATCAGGCCCTTTGCTTTTTCTTCTTCAGTCAGAGTGCTGATCTTGTAATAAGCACCTCTTACCTTGTAAGCGCCGGTATACTGCATGTTCTCCGGCTTGAAATATACCTTATTTCCGGTCTGTGCGGAAAAATATTCGCTGTAGATCAGCTTTGTCTCCAGAGTGACCTCTTTTACGATCTCAGAGGCCTCTTCAAATTTCTCTAATGTGAGTTCTTCCATGGTAGTCTTTCTCCTAAAATTGATTATCATGTATAACTATAACACTTTATCTCATTAAATTCAAGTTACAGTTCAGCCATGATATTTAAGATTGTACATGAAACAGGGCGTTGACGAAATCATTTGCGTCAAATTTCTGCAGGTCATCGATCTTTTCACCGATACCGATATATTTTACAGGAATTCCCAGTTCAGACTGGATGGCAACTGCAATACCGCCCTTTGCAGTACCGTCAAGCTTGGTAAGGATGATACCTGTAATATCAGCTACTTCCATAAACTGTTTTGCCTGCGCCAGCGCATTCTGTCCTGTTGTTCCGTCTAAAACAACTAAAGTCTCCCGGTATGCATCCGGATATTCCTTATCAATGATGCGGTTGATCTTCTTTAACTCCTCCATCAGGTTCTTCTTGTTGTGAAGACGGCCTGCTGTATCACAGATCAGTACATCCGCCTTTCTGGATTTGGCTGCTGCTACAGCATCATAGATCACAGCTGCCGGGTCAGAACCTTCCTGCTGTGCGATAATATCAACTCCTGCTCTGGCAGACCATTCTGTCAGCTGCTCAATTGCTGCTGCACGGAAGGTATCTGCTGCTGCTAAAATCACTTTCTTGCCCTGGTCCTTTAACTGGCCTGCCAGTTTTCCTACAGAAGTAGTCTTTCCAACGCCATTGACACCGATCACCAGGACAACGGACTTTCTGTTTTCAAATTCGTAAGCATTTTCACCCAGATCCATCTGTTCTTTGATGCTGCCTATCAGGATCTCCTTGCACTGCTCCGGATCCTTGATATGCTGCTCTTTTACTTTATTTCGCAGATCTTCTACAATCGCCATGGTCGTCTGGATACCCAAATCGCCCATGATCAGGGTTTCTTCGATCTCTTCATAGAAATCGTCATCAATAGCGGAAAAACCGCTGAAAATAGAGTCAATTCCAGATACAATATTGTTTCGGGTTTTTGTAAGCCCTTCTACCAGTCGGCCAAAAAAGCCTTTCTTTCCTTCTGCCATAAGGCCCCTCCTTTATATTTGCCTATTTTGTCAGGCTGTCTTCTATAAGATTAACAGAAACAAGGGTGGATACGCCCTTCTCCTGCATGGTAATTCCGTAAAGCCGGTCAGCAGCCATCATGGTGCCGCGGCGGTGGGTGATCACAATAAACTGGGTATTTTTCGTCAGTTTGTGAAGATAATTTGCAAAGCGGTCTACGTTGGAGTCATCTAATGCCGCCTCGATCTCATCTAAAAGACAGAACGGGGACGGTTTCAAATTCTGGATGGCAAACAACAGGGAAATAGCAGTCAGTGCTTTTTCACCACCGGAAAGCTGCATCATGTTCTGAAGCTTCTTGCCCGGAGGCTGGGCGATGATCTGAATTCCTGCTTCCAGGAGATCTTCCCCTTCCATTAATTCCAGGGCGCCCCGGCCGCCACCGAAAAGTTCTTTAAATACTTTGTCAAATTCTGCACGTATCTCCCGGAATTTTTCTTCAAACTGACGGCGCATGCCAATATCCAGCTCTTCAATAATCTTTTCCAGTTCTGCCTGTGCGTTTACCAGATCCTCATGCTGGGCCCTCATAAACTCATAGCGTTCTGACACTTCCCTGTAATCTTCAATAGCATTTACATTGATATTTCCAAGAGATTTGATCTGCTCTTTTAAAGCATCGATCTGTCTGCGGATCTCCGGAAGGGAGGATAATTCCTCTTTTTTCAGTTCTTTTGCCTGATTTAAGGTCATTTCATACTCAGACCACATATAGGCAGCCAGACTTTCCAAATGTTCTTCCAGCTTTTCCGCCTGGCTCTGTACACGGAACAGGTCCTTATCCAGGTCAGAAAGACGCTTTGAAATATCTTCCCTTGTCTGGAACAGATTTTTCTGCTGTTTAGAGACTTCTTCTTTTTCCAGGGCAGTTTTCTGGATCTCTTCCTCTAGCTGATGGTCATCTTCTTTGCTGCTTTCAATTTCCTTCTGGATCGCTATAATAGCAGCTTCTTTTTCTTCAATGGCCTTTCTGGAGTCATTTTTACCTGCTTCCAGAGAAGCATCTTCGTCTTTTAATTTCCTGATCTCACCGATCACACGGTTTTCATTTTCACTGATAAATGAAAGCTGCTGTTCCAAAGCTGAAGACTCTAATTGTATTTTTGAAAGTTCCAGAGAACAGTTTTCCCGCAGTAACTTTTCCTGGTTCAACAACAATGATTTTTCGTCGATCTGCTTCTGGGAATTTGTATTTCTCTCTTCCAGTCTGCCTTCTTCTGCCTTTAAAGAAGCACGGCCTTCTGTAATCTCACGGACCTGCTCTTCCAGAAGCGCATGTTCACGGACCAGATCTGCAGAGGAGTCTGCAATCTCGTTTTTCTTGTCCTCTAAAGTAGAGATATTGATACGGATGGTATTTTCACTTAAAGCCAGTTTCTGGATCTCATTTCTTAACTGTTCAGAAATTTCCTTCTTTTCAGCAGCCGTTGCTTCCTGAAGGCTTAATTCCTGCTGAATGGAGTCTGTCTGTTTTAAATAGCCGTTGCAGGCAGTTTCCAGTTCTTCGATCTCACGGCGTCTGCCTAAAAGATTACTGGTATTTTTAAAAGCACCACCTGTCATGGAACCGCCGGCATTTAAAAGTTCTCCCTCTAAGGTAACAATACGCAGGCTGTAGTGATACTTTCTTGCAATGGCAATGGCATGATCAATGGTATCCGCCACTACCACCCGGCCTAAAAGATACCGGATCAGACCCTCATACTCTTTGTCTGCCTGGACTAAACTGCTTGCAAGCCCCAGTACCCCCGGTTCCTTTAAAGCCTCCGGCTTTGGGAACGGAGACTGGTTCTTTCCCACACTGGTAAGAGGCAGAAAAGTAGCACGGCCGTATTTATTCTTTTTTAAATGTTCAATCAGCCGTTTGGCAGTTTCTTCAGAGTCAGTAACAATATTCTGGATACTGCCGCCTAAGGCTGTTTCAATAGCTGTTTCGTACTTTTTCTCTGTGCTGATAATATCAGCCACAACACCGCGGATCCCATGGATCCGGTCTCTTACTTCCATTACCCGCCGGATACTGTTTCCATAGCCATCATAGCGCTCTGCCAGGTTTCGCAAAGACTCTAATTTTGTATGGGCCATGTGGTATTCCTGCTGGGTGTTATTTAAGTTTTTATTTAAACGCTGAACCTCTTTTAAGGCGGCGTTCATTCCCTCTTCTGCTTCTTCTGCTGAAAACTGGGCCTTTTCTAACTGTTCCTGTACCTGGTCTAAAGCAGCCTTTTCCTGAAGGATCTTTTCATCCTGTACAGATTCATCACTTTTAAAGCGGAGAAGTTTCTGGGAGACTTCGCTGCGGCGCAGATTTACCTGCTCTAACATAGTCTCATAATGCTGCTGTCTTGCAGTCAGATCCGCCTTGTCATTCAACGCCTGGATGATCTCACTTTTCGCCTGTTCGATCTCATTTTCCAACTGATAGATCTGGTCATCTTTTTCCTGAAGCTGTGTTTTGGCAGCTTCCAACCGTTCTCCTGCGTCTTTTACCTGTATCTGGGCATCTTCACGTTCTTTTACATAGGAAGCCAGCTGTTTTCCATAATTTTCCAGATCCTGGGAGATCACATTTTTACGGCTTTTATAATGTTCTTCATTGGCCTCTTCTGTATGGATCTGTTCCCTTAAGACATTGATCTGGCCTTCTCTGGAACTTTTTTCCATAGCTGCTTCGCTTAAAGCCGCCCGGTTCTTTGTAAGGACTTCATCTAAAGCTGTCAGTTTTTCTTCCAGGGTATCATATTCTTTTCTCAGATCATCTGCCTTTTTCTGGGTCTCTTCCACATCCCCGGCAAGAAGACGTCTGCGGTTTTCTACCTCTTTTAACTGGGAATGGGTATTTTCTGTATCCAGAAGAAACTGATTGGCGTCACATACCTTTAATTCTTCTTTTAACTGAAGATATTCCCTGGCAGTTTTTGACTGACGTTCCAAAGGTCCTACCTGTTTTTCCAGTTCTGATAAAATATCGCTGACACGGACCAGATTTGCCTGTTCATCCTCTAATTTCTTCTGGGCAATGGATTTACGCCGTTTGTATTTAACAATACCGGCCGCTTCGTCAAACAGCTCTCGTCTGTCCTCCGGCTTTCCGCTTAAGATCTTGTCGATCTGGCCCTGTCCGATAATGGAATAACCTTCCTTACCGATACCTGTATCATAAAAAAGCTCATTAATATCCTTTAAACGGCAGGTGCTGCCATTGATCATATATTCACTTTCACCAGAGCGGTACAGACGTCTGGAAACTGTAACCTGATCATAATCAATAGCCAGCTGGTGATCGGAATTGTCCAGTGTAATGGCAACATAGGCAAAGCCCTGAGGCTTTCTAAGCTCTGTACCGGAAAAGATAACGTCCTGCATACTGGCGCCTCGCAGCTGCTTAATACGCTGTTCACCAAGCACCCAGCGGACTGCATCGGCAACATTGCTCTTTCCACTTCCGTTTGGGCCTACGATACCGGTAATACCATTATGAAATTCAAAAAGCAGTTTGTTGGCAAAGGACTTAAATCCCTGGATCTCAATGCTTTTTAGATACATGTTTCACCCGCCTTCAGTTTTAAGATGCCGTTGTAGGCAGCTAACTGTTCAGCAGCCTTCTTGGTACGGCCCTTTCCACGGCCGATCTCCTGATCACCTACCAGAGCGCGGACTTCAAAGGATTTGTTGTGATCCGGTCCTTCTTCTTTCAGGATCTCGTAGCTTAATTCGCCGTCCTGGCGGCTCTGTATGATCTCCTGTAAGATAGTCTTGCTATCATAAAAGAGCTGCTTGTGTTCAATATCATTTAAAATGAACCTGTGAATATACTCTTTTGCACTAGCAAAACCACCGTCCAGATAAATAGCTCCGATCACTGCTTCCATAGCATCTGATACAACAGAATTTCTGTTTCTTCCGCCGGTTGCGTCTTCGCCTTTGCCTAAAAACAGATAGCTTCCAAGGTTGATAGCTTCTGCACAGTACGCCAGGGTCGGCTCGCAGACAATGCTGGCTCTGATCTTTGTCAGATCACCTTCCGGCTTTTCTGTATATTTGTGATAGAGAAAATCACTGGTAACGATCTCAAGGACTGCATCTCCTAAAAATTCCAGACGTTCATTGCAGTGATTGTGGTCTAAACGGTGTTCATTGGCATAGGAACTGTGAGTCAGCGCCTGGGCTAATAAATGTTTATCCTGGAAATGATAGGAGATCTTCTCTTCCAGTTCTTTTAATTGCTCATTCATACGTAGTATCCTCCTTACGGATATAATAACACAAAAGGGCTGTTTGATAACAGCCCTGGATTCCTGTTATTTAGTTCAGTGCATTTTTAATCTGTTCAACTGCGTCCCCAACGGTAACGATCTGTTCTGCAGCTTCATTTGGAATCTCAATGTCGAACTCCTCTTCAATTCCCATGATGATCTGGAAGATATCCAGAGAGTCAGCACCCAGGTCATCTACAAATGTAGCTGCCATTGTCACATCCTCCGGTTCAATGTTCAACACTTCTGCAATAATTCCCTGCAATTTTTCAAATTCCATTTCTTAGCTCCTCTTTCTTAGATCTTTATTCTTTCATTTCTTCTGTTTTTCCGTTTCCAACCGTTAAGGACTCTTTGATCTTTTCATTGATTTCCTGTTCCTTAAAAGTAACGCATTGGATGATGGAGTTGCGTACCTCTGTACGCTTTGAACTTCCGTGGGTCTTGACTACCAGACCTTTTAAGCCTAACAATGGCGCTCCGCCGTACTGGCTGGCATCAAATGCCTTTAATGTGGTCTTCAAAGCTGGTTTTACTAATAGAGCACCGATCTTGCTTCTTAAGGTGGCCATCATGCCCTGCTTCACCATATGGATCAGCGTAGCACCCACACCCTCGTAAAGCTTAAGGATCACATTGCCTGTAAACGCTTCACAGACGATGACATCTGCTCCGCCATGCGGAATTTCCCTTGCTTCAATACTGCCAATAAAGTTAATATCAGGACAGGCTTTTAAAAGCGGGAATGTTTCTTTTACAAGGGCATTTCCCTTTTCTTCTTCTGCTCCGATATTTACAATAGCGACTCTTGGGTTCTTAATTCCCACAACGTGTTCCATATAAATGGAACCCATCTGCGCAAACTGTACCAGATGAGATGGTCTGGCATCTACGTTGGCGCCACAGTCGATCAGCAGTGACACGCCTTTTTCAGTAGGGATAAGCGGTGCCAGCGGAGGACGTTCTACGCCCTTGATCCTGCCTACGATCACCTGTCCGCCTACTAAAATAGCTCCGGAACTTCCAGCGGATACAAAAGCATCTGCTTCTTTATTCTTTACAAGATTCATGCCTACCACAATAGATGAGTCCTTCTTCTTACGGATCGCATTCACCGGCGGTTCTTCTGTGGCAATGACTTCTGTGGCATTCACCACCTGGATCTGCTCTTTGTTGTAAGTATATTTGGAAAGCTCTTTATTTACTACTGCTTCCTGACCTACTAAAAGCACCTGGATCCCTGGTTTTGCGTTTACCGCTTCTACGGCTCCCGCAACCATCTCAACTGGTGCCAGGTCACCGCCCATAGCATCTACAGCTACTTTAATCATAAAAGACTCTCCTTTCGGTTTCGCAATACAGTTATTAATATACTAGATGTCGTATCATAAATCAATACGTTTTTATGTGAATTTCGCCCCGCCTGATAAAGGCAGCGATCATGTTTTCTTTTCACCGCAAAAGAGGACCCTGAGATTACTCCCAGGATCCTCTGATCTTCGTTTTTCTACAGATTATTCAGCTGTATTAACGATTTCGCGCTTATTGTAGCTTCCGCAAGCCTTGCATACTCTGTGAGGCATCATAAGGGCTCCGCACTTGCTGCACTTAACCAGGTTTGGTGCGCTCATCTTCCAGTTTGCTCTACGGCTGTCTCTTCTAGCTTTAGAAGATTTATTCTTTGGACAAATAGACATGGTTTACACCTCCTTCAACTGTTTAAAAATATCCTGGATAACTGACATTCTTGGGTCCAGTGACCTGTTGTCGCAGTCACAAGTCCCTCGGTTGAGATTTGTGCCACATCTATTGCAAATCCCCTTGCAGTTATCACTGCAGAGAACTCTCATAGGCAGGTTCAGGGTTAACTCATTACCAACCAGCTGGTCGACATCCAGATTATAACCATTAATATAGAACTGCTCATCCAAAGCTTCTATGCGGTCTTCCTTCGTCTGATTCATATCCAGCTCCTGGTCGATCTCCAGTTCAAAAGGAACTAAAACAGGCTCTAAGCATCTGGCACATGGCATTTCAAGGCTTAAAACAGCCTTTCCTGTCACAGTCAGTACCCGTTCTCCCTGGTTAGTGATAACCAAAGTCACCGGTTCTTTTTCCACAACTTTATAAGAACCATCAGGTCCTTTAAAATGTGTCATTTCCAGTGGAACTGTATAGGTTTTGGATTTCCCTTCAACAGGGAACAGCTCTGATAAATTAATCAGCATATCGTACTCCTTGATATGCACCTATGCTATTATACATAGGCGCACCGGGTTTGTCAACAAAATTTTCCAAAAAAATTACTTAACCAGTCTTAAAGTCTCTCTTGCGATTGCCAGCTCTTCGTTGGTTGGGATCAGCATAACTTTTACCTTGGAATCTGGAGCAGAAATAATTCTTCTCTCTCCTCTTACATTGTTAGCTTCGTCATCGATCTTAACGCCTAAGTAGCCTAAGTATTCGCAAACGTTCTTTCTGGTAACCTTATCGTTTTCACCAACACCAGCAGTGAATGCGATAGCATCTACACCGTTCATAGCTGCTGTGTAAGCACCTACGTACTTAGCAACACGGTATACGAATGCATCCAGAGCTACTGCTGCCAGATGGTTTCCTTCTTCCTTTGCCTTCTCGATATCACGGAAGTCGCTGGAGATGCCGCCGCTCATGCCTAAAACACCGGACTTCTTATTTAAGATGTTCAGAACTTCGTTTACGTCTTTTCCTTCCTTGTTGCAGATGAACTGAACAACTGCAGGATCAACGTCACCACTTCTGGTACCCATGATCAGGCCCTCAAGAGGTGTAAGTCCCATACTGGTATCTACGCACTTGCCGCCGATGGAAGCAGATACGCTGGCACCATTTCCTAAGTGGCAAACGATAACTTTTGCCTTTTCTGGATCTAAGTTGCCGAACTTGATCGCTTCGCCGGATACGAACATATGGCTGGTTCCGTGGAAGCCATAACGACGGATGCTGTATTTCTCATAGTACTCATGAGGAATTGCGTACATATAAGCCTTCTCTGGCATAGACATACCAAATCCGGTATCCCATACTGCTACATTTGGCTTACCAGGCATAGCCTGTTCACAAGCCTCGATACCCATTAAGTTAGCTGGGTTGTGCAGAGGTCCTAAGTCGAAGCATTCACGGATAACTCTCTTAACATCCTCGTTTACTACTACAGACTCGCTGTAAACAACGCCTGCGTGCAGTACGCGGTGTCCGATCGCGGAGATCTCATCGGTGCTTGCGATCACGCCGTGATCTTTGTCCTGTAAAGCTTCCATAACCATGTTGATAGCTACGGTGTGGTTTGGCATTGGGCTTTCAACAACATATTTGTCCTTGCCTGCTGGCTGATGGGTCAGCTTGGAACCTTCGATACCGATTCTCTCGCAAAGGCCCTTAGCAACAACGCTTTCGTTGTCCATATCGATCAGCTGGTACTTTAAGGAAGAGCTTCCGCAGTTGATAACTAAAATCTTCATAATAGGTAATTCTCCTGTATATTTATTTTACTATGAAAAGTTCCGGGCGTCATATACGCATAAGCGCAGGCACCCGGTAACTTTTTATTTATCGCTTCTAAATTAGTTGTTCTGGCACTGTACAGCTGTGATAGCTACAACACCTACGATATCGTCAGCAGAGCATCCTCTGGACAGATCGTTTACTGGCTTAGCAATACCCTGGCACATTGGGCCGTAAGCAGCTGCCTTGCCAAGTCTCTGAACCAGCTTGTAACCGATGTTACCAGCATCCAGGTCTGGGAATACCAGTACGTTAGCATGTCCAGCAACCTTGGAATCTGGAGCCTTGGAAGCACCGATCTCAGGAACGATTGCAGCGTCTAACTGCAGTTCGCCGTCTAATGCTAATTCTGGAGCCATTTCCTTAGCTAACTTGGTAGCTTCTACTACTTTGTCTACGTCAGCATGCTTTGCGCTTCCCTTGGAAGAATGGGACAGCATAGCAACCTTTGGCTCATGTCCTACTAACATCTTGAAGCTCTCAGCGGAAGAAACAGCGATTGCTGCTAATTCTTCTGGAGTTGGGTTCTGGTTCAGACCGCAGTCAGCGAATACGAATGTACCGTTGTCGCCAAGATCGCAATCCGGAACTTCCATTAAGAAGAATGCGGAAACTAACTTGGTTCCTGGTTTGGTCTTAATAACCTGTAAGCAAGGTCTTAAGGTGTTTGCTGTAGAATGGCAAGCGCCGGATACCATACCGTCAGCATCGCCGTTCTTGATCATTAAACAGCCATAGTAAGCGTAGTCGCCTAAGATGGTCTCTTTTGCCTTCTCAGGAGTCATGCCTTTTGCTTTTCTTAACTCAACGAAGAGATCGATATATTCCTGGGTCTTCTCGTAGGTCTGTGGATTGATGATGGTTGCGCCGGAAACATCTAAGCCCTTGCTGTGCTCGCCGATATCCTCTGGTGTACCGATAATGATCAGGTTAGCAAGTCCTTCTTTTAAAATTTTCTCAGCAGCTTCCCATGTTCTGCGGTCCATGGACTCTGGAAGAACGATAGTTTTTTTGTCTGCTTTTGCTTTTTCTTTGATAATGTCGATTACTGCCATAATCTTTTTTACCCCTTTCCTTATGTTGAAGCATATAACATTATTATATACGTAGCCCCCAGCGGAAACAAGCTGAATTTAACGAAATTTTGCATTTTTTTTCATACTTTTCGTTATTTTGGATAAGATGCAGACATGTTTCCCAAAAATCCCCGGGGTCAGATCTTTTCGTAATGATCTACATTGATCACAAAGATAGTAGCTCCGCCTACCTCTACAGTCATAGGCATGGTAGCATAGTTTACCATGGCAGTACCGGAAATATACGGCATGTTCACAGTCAGTTTCTGGTGCTGTCCGCATTCCTGCTTGATCAGATTGATCACTTCTTCTACTTTTTCATCCTCTACACCGATCATCAAAGTGGTATTTCCTTTTTTCAAGAAGCCACCGGTGGTAGACAGTCTGGTCACACTGTAATGGTTCTGGTTTAAAAGGCTTACTACATCATCTTCATTATCATTTCGTACAATGGCGTATACTAATTTCATGGTTTTAGTCCTCCTTGCTTTGTTCTGGTATAGACTTATGAGCCCTGCACTTGCGTGCTCTGTTGCCTGCTGTCCCAGGCGGCTTGTTATAAGTATAGCATATTTATATAAAAACAGGCACCGAAATTTAGCTCCGGTGCCTGTTTCTTAATATTTTTAACATTATTTCAACATTTCTGCCTCGTCCGGGGATAAATGTTTCTGTTTATGAATAAATGTCTCTTTCTATGGAACGTCTCTTTCTATGAACAAATGTCTCTTTCTATGAAATTATGAATTAGATGCCGGTTTGGTTCCAAGAGTGATCTGTACTTCATGTTCTACATAAGAACCATTTACAAGGGACTGTACTGTCAAAGAAACCGTAGAACCGCCTTCGTAGTAAGTAAGCATCTGCTTTAATTCTTCCATATTGGTAACAGACTGTCCGTCAAACTTGGTGATGATGTCCTTTTCTTTCAGGTCAGAATTTGCTGCTGCACCGCCTTCAACGATCTTGTATACATAGATACCAACCGGCATACCGTATTCCTTGGAAGCATTGGCATCAATATTGGTTCCCTGAATTCCAAGGTATCCCTGTGCGCTTTCATCAACTGCTTCTCTTGTCTTCTTTGTCATCAGGTTATTTAAAATCTCCTGTGCCTTTGAGATCGGGATCGCAAAGCCCATGCCTTCTACTTCTGTAGATGCGTTCTTTGCAGCGTTGATACCGATTACATTGCCATTTAAGTCAAAAAGGGCACCACCACTGTTACCAGGGTTGATGGCTGCATCTGTCTGGATGTAAGTATGCTGGATACCATTTTCATCTGTGATCTCATGGTCTAAAGCACTGATATAACCAACTGTCAGTGACTGTCCATAACCAAGTGCATTACCAATGGCAATTACCTGCTGTCCTACCTTTACATTATCAGAATTGCCCAGGGTTGCTACTTTGATCTTGCTCATAGTATCAGATGGGATATCAGAAAGCTTTACAGCAATGATCGCCAGGTCTGTTGCTGAGTCTGTACCCTTTACAGCAGCTGCTACCTGAGTGCTGTCTGTAAAGGTAACCTTCATATCTGTCGCACCGGATACAACGTGGTTGTTGGTAGCGATCAGAAGTTCTGTATCATTCTGTCCAACAATGATACCAGAACCGCTGCTCTGTGCCTGATAAGTCTGAGGCATACCAAAGAAATTGTTCTGTTCCACAGTCATGGTATCGTTGATGGCTACCAGAGAAGGCATTGCCTTTTCAGCGATGGAAGAAACATCGGTTACTGTAGATACAGCGGTCGTACTTCCGTTATTGGATGCAGCGCTTGTTTCCGGTACCTGTGCAGTGGTGGTTCCTTCTGTTTCTGCCGGTGCAGTAGCTGTTATATCAGCAAGTCCTGTAAGACGGGCGCCTACATAATTAACACCTGTCATCACACCGCCTGCTACTGTGCCAAACAGCACAGCTGCTGCAGTAATACCTGCTGCCTTTCTTGCCCAGCTGTTTTTCTTTCTTGGTGCCTGAACGGTTTCACGGTATTCATTTCTGTAACCATGTTCCGGTCTGTTATTCTGCTGTCTGCTCTCCTGCCACTGAGTTTTTCTCTCAGAGGAAGTTCTTTCAGAAGAACGGTTTGGGGTAGTCCAGTTTACATTCTGTGAAGAACCGGACTTTCTGTTTTCCTGTGACCGGGATGAACTGGTTTGAGTTTCCTGCTCATCTACATCATCCATAATTTCTGTTCTTTCGATCTCCTGATCTCTATCTTCTCTGTTTTCTCTATCTTCTTCGTACATAAAAAACGCTCCTTTCAGATGCCTTTGTATATTTCAAATGGATTTTTATTTTCTTTTTAATTTCTTTCTCTTTCCTTTTGATGACTACAATATACCCTCTGTTTTTGATGCAATTGTGATGCAATTGTGTATATTTTGTGTCCTGATCTTAAGGCATGCTGGACGAACCTTCTGTCCGTGGGTATAATAGTACCATGAATACGCCATTCTGTATACACAGACTTAGGACAGGAGACGAAAATAAGATGAAGATAACCGGTATTGTAGCTGAATATAATCCATTCCATAACGGACACGCCTATCAGATCAAAAAAGCCCGTGAAGTAACCGGCTGTGATTACTGCATCGCCGTTATAAGCGGAGATTTTGTACAGCGGGGAGAAGTGGCTGTTTTCAGTAAATACCTGCGTACAAAGATGGCACTTCTGTGCGGCGCAGACCTGGTCCTTGAGATCCCTTCCATCTTTGCAGTAAGCAGTGCAGAGGACTTTGCAGCCGGTGCAGTTGCCCTTCTTGATCAGCTGGGAGTGGTGACCCATCTTTGTTTTGGCAGTGAAATGGGAGAAAGTGAACGTTTTATGGAAACAGCGGCTATTCTTGCAGATGAGCCGGACTCATTTTCCACAAAATTAAAAGAAGGACTTTCAGAGGGGCTTTCCTGGCCTCAGGCAAGAGTCCGGGCTTTAGAAGCAGAAGGAATATCGGATCTTGGAAACTTCCTGGAAACGCCTAACAATCTGCTAGGTGTAGAATACTGCAAAGCCCTGATCCGGCAGAAAAGTCCCATCCAGCCGATTACTATTTTACGAAAGGGAAATGGATACCACAGCCAGGATCTTACAGGAGAACTTGCCTCCGCTTCCGCTATCCGCAGAGAAATCTTTAAAGAAGAACCGGATTTTTCCATTCTTTTATCGCAGGTGCCTGATGAAATACGTTCTCTCTTTAAGGCAGAAGTCCCTCTGCAGCCGGAAGATCTGTCTGATCTGCTAAATTACAGACTCCTGACTTTAAAGCGGGACGGGATCCCTTTTTCTGTTTTCGCAGATGTATCAAACGACCTTTCAGACCGCTTGGAAAGCAAACTCTATGAGCAGGCAGACTGGGAAGAACGGATCCGACAGTTAAAATCCAGGCAATATACCTATACCCGGATCAGCCGGTGTCTTCTGCATATTCTTTTAGGCATTACAGATGAACTGGTCCTTGCAGGAAAAGAGGCCGGTTTTTCCCCCTATGCCCGGATCCTAGGTTTTCGCAAAAGCAAAGCAGGGGTTTTAAGCGAAATAAAAAAGCATACCCGGATCCCGCTGGTCGCAAAGACCGCGGATGCATCCAGGATGCTTTCTGGTACAGCAAAAATGTTATTTGAACAGGATCTGTATGCATCTCATGTGCGTCAGAGCCTGCTTTTAGGAAAAACAGGACAGTCGGTGCGTAATGAGTTTACACAGCCCATCTGTATTATATGATGATACCAGGATCAAAAGGTCGGAAATCCGATGCAAGCTTGCACACAGCAATTCAGTATCAGAGTTCCGGAGCCAGGAGACGGACAATGGCGGGATCTGCATTCAGGAAATGGATCAGTTCCCGTATCTGCTCTCCTGTTTCTTTTTTCTTCTCTCCCTCTGCATCCCCTTCTTTTCTTAACACAGCACGCAGCAGAATATTTTTCGGTGTGTGCTCCATGTCAATAAATTCCAAAATCTGGGTATTGTAACCTCTGTATTCTAAAACCTTTGCCCGGATGCCATCTGTATACAAAGCTGCCATCCGTTCCTTAAGCAGGCCATATTCCAAAACAGGCTGCAGAACCGGATTGTGGATCTGACGGTTTAATTCATGCTGGCAGCATGGAACAGAAAGGATCACCTTCGCTCCCCAGCCAACTGCCTTTTCCAGGGCATAATCCGTTGCCAGGTCACAGGCATGAAGGGTAACTACCATATCTACATGATCCACCCCTTCATAAGAAGCAATATCCCCACAGGTAAAGCTCAGCTTCTCATATCCGTACCGTACTGCCAGGTCAGAACAATGGCGGATCACATCTTCTTTCAGGTCCAGACCGATGATCCGTACCGGATATCCCTTTACCTCTTTCAGATAATAATACATGGCAAAGGTAAGATAGGACTTACCGCAGCCAAAATCAATGATCACATTTTCTTTGTTTTTATTTAACTGAGGAAGAATATCTTCTATAAATTCAAGGAAACGGTTGATCTGACGGTACTTATCATAGCGGCTGTGGACAATGGCACCTTCTTTTGTCATAACCCCAAGATCTACCAGAAACGGAACCGCTGTTCCTTCCGGTAAAAGATACTGCTTTTTACGGTTATGCTCCAAAGCAGCCTGGTTGATCATACGGGCCTGCTTCTTAAATTTTACAGTCATTTTTCCTTTTTTACTTACAAGTACTGTTGCCTTGCCTCTGGCACAGGTGATCTCAGCCTGACGGAAAGGACCATTTAAGCAGTTTTCTACATAAATAACAGCTTCGTCTCTGCTTAAATTTTTATGAAAAGCCTGTTTGCCTTTCTGCTCCTCTGCCTGGAAGATCAGATTTCCCTTCAGGAGCAAAGGACGGATCTTTGACTTTGAAAAATGATCCGGGTCCGAAGGATTGCTTAAAAGAATCCTCTCTAAATCCTTTTCAAGGCAAAATTCCAAAGCTTCCCTTAACTGTGCATGTTCATTGGATCCTACCATTGTTGTCCTTTTCTCCTTTCAGTCTTCACCTAAAAGCTTTTTGGAAAGCTGTAAAAGTTCCCCAAACTCCCGGATCACTGCCTCTGCCCCGTTTACCTGTCCAAAACCATAGGCAGCATGGACAAAGGGGATTCCGGCATCTGCAGCTGCCTCTGCGTCCATGGCAGTATCGCCTACATAAAAACTTTGATCTAAGTGGTTTCTCTGGATCACCATGGAAATATTATCTGCCTTGGAAAGACCGGTATTTCCATAACATTCAATATCTGTAATATATTCTTCCAGATTACAGGAACGCATTAAAACCTCAATATAGCCCTTCTGGCAGTTGCTTACAATAAACAGTTTATATTTCCAGCTTAACTGCTGAAGAACTTCTGCTACCTGAGGGTAAAGAATTCCCGGATGATCTTCCAGATACTGGTTTTCATATTCCATACAGGCTTCCATTACCTCTAAGCGTTTTGCAGGAGGCAGATCCGGAAATAATGCGTCTCCGAAATCTTTCATGTTCTTGCCCATATTCCGGCTGATCATATCCGGAGTGATGGGTCTTGGTCCATTTAACAGCTTTTCTGCCGCTACCTGCCAGGACTGGGCCACCTGAACAGAAGAATCCCATAAGGTTCCGTCTACATCAAAAATAATTCCCTTTTTCATCCTTTATTCTCCCCTTTTGTTATCCTTTCCAGCCGCTTCTTAAAAGTTCCGGATACTTGTCTAAATGTGCATGGTCATTAAAACATTCCAGTGTAAAGCGTTCATTCTTTTCATCCCATTGAAGTTCTGTAATACTGCAGTTTTCCAGATCTTTTCCAAGAATACGGAAACGGCTTAACGGAATTCCCGTATAATAAGCAGCCATGACCCGGATCAGCCCGCCGTGTGTTACCACTGCGATCCGTTCATATCCTGTTTTTACAAGGCCTTTTAAAACAGGATCCGCCCGTTTTACCACATCGGCAGCACACTCACCGCCCGGATAAGCAAGATCTGTTTCCATTTTTGCCTGTTCCTTCTTAAAATCTGCAAACTTTACAGCAATCTCTTCATCAGAAAGACCTTCCATCTCCCCGAAATCAATTTCACGAAGTTCCGGACAGATGGTGTGTTCCACATTCCAGTATAAATTAGCCGCCTGGGCTGTCTCTACGGCTCTTAACAGGTCACTGGAATAAACCGCCTGGATCTTTTTAGGAAAAAGACGCTCACCTAAAAGGGCTGCCTGACGGTAGCCCTCTTCACAAAGATCAACATTAACATTGCACAGGCGGCTGTTCTGCCGCCCATGACGGATGAGATATAATTTCATACGTTTCGAGTCCTAGTTCTTAAAGCTGTGGATCGGAGCCGGGATCCGTCCTCCTCTTGTAACAAATTTCTCACAGGAGAATGTATTAACAGGAATGATCGGTGCATAACCTAAAAGGCCGCCAAATTCTGCTGTATCTCCTACTTTCTTTCCAATCACTGGGATCAGGCGGACTGCGGTAGTCTTCTGGTTGACCATACCAATGGCTGCCTCATCAGCAATGATACCTGCAATGGTAGTAGAAGGTGTATCTCCCGGGATAGCGATCATATCAAGACCTACAGAGCATACACAGGTCATAGCTTCCAGTTTTTCAATGGTAAGAGCGCCAAGGCTTACAGCATCGATCATTCCCTGGTCTTCACTGACAGGAATAAAGGCACCGCTTAAACCGCCTACATAAGAAGATGCCATAACGCCGCCCTTCTTAACCTGGTCATTTAACATAGCAAGGGCTGCAGTAGTTCCAGGAGCGCCTACACGCTCTAAGCCGATCTCTTCCAGGATCTCGGCCACACTGTCGCCTACAGCAGGGGTCGGTGCTAAAGAAAGGTCAATGATACCAAATGGGATGCCCAGACGCTTGGATGCTTCCTGGGCTACCAGCTGTCCTACACGGGTGATCTTAAAGGCAGTCTTTTTAATGGTCTCGCAGAGAACTTCAAAGTTTTCGCCTCTTACTTTTTCAAGAGCCACTTTTACAACACCAGGGCCGCTGACACCTACGTTAATGATGGCATCTGCTTCTGTTACACCATGGAAAGCACCTGCCATAAATGGGTTATCATCTGGTGCATTGCAGAATACAACCAGCTTTGCGCAGCCTAAGGAGTCGTTATCCTTTGTAGCCTGGGCAGTTTCTGTTACAATGCGGCCCATTAATTCTACAGCGTCCATGTTAAGACCTGTTTTGGTAGAACCTACGTTAATAGAGCTGCATACACGGTCTGTAGTTGCCAAAGCTTCCGGGATAGAAAGGATCAGGTTTTTATCAGCTGTAGTCATTCCCTTGCTTACAAGAGCAGAATAACCGCCAATAAAGTTGACGCCTACTTCCTTTGCTGCCTTGTCCAGAGTCTTAGCAATGGTAACAAAATCTTCCGGCTTTTTGCAGGCAGAACCACCTACTAATGCAATAGGAGTAACAGAAATTCTTTTATTTACAATGGGAATACCAAAATCCCTTTCAATATCTTTTCCGGTGGAAACCAGATTTTTTGCCAGAGTGGTGATCTTTTTGTAGATCTTTTCGTTGACAGTATCCAGATCACTGTCTGCGCAGTCAAGAAGACTGATACCCATGGTAATGGTACGCACATCCAGCTTTTCGTGTTCGATCATATTGTTGGTTTCATTTACTTCGTAGATATTAATCATGACCTGTTTTTCCTTTCAGATGTTTATCGGCTTTATTCGTATGGGGATATCACCACCTGGTGACGTATATATTTAAATTCTGTGCATCTTTGTAAAGATCTCTTCTCTCTGGATCTTTACGGTTACACCGATCTCTTCTCCCACTTTTTCCAGCTCATCTGCAACCTCTCCGAAGGTCTTTTCGATAGCAGACACATCTACGATCATCATCATGTTAAAATAATCCTGTACAATGGTCTGGGAGATATCCAGGATGTTTACATGGTTCTCTGCCAGATAAGTACATACCTTTGCGATAATTCCCACTGTGTCTTTTCCTACTACTGTGATGATTGCCTTACTCATTTTTCATTCTCCTCTTCTTTTTTTATACTCACGAACCCGCGCTTTCGCGCTTTACCGCCTGCTTACGCAGACAGTTCGTTCGTTACAAGCAAACTACTTCACTCATTTTATCTCTGGAGGCAACGGAAATGGAGAAATCCGATGCTCCATACGGGCAGTCCCCCTCGTCAATTTCCAGACGGACTGTCTCATAAGCCAGTTCCGCGTAATTATTTTCCTTGCTTAAATGGCCTAAGAAGATTTTTTTCAGATTATCATGAAGGATATTATTTAACAATCTCCCTGCATTTTCATTGGACAAATGACCGTGATCCCCAAGGATACGGCGTTTTAAATAGTACGGATAAGGGCCGGTCTCCAGCATGCGCACATCATGGTTGGACTCCAATAAAATGGCATCCAGTTTCTGAAGGTGGTCGATCACATACTGATCAAAATGTCCCATATCCGTAGCTACAGCCACAGCTTTGGAACCATTTTCCACCCGGTAAGCTACAGGATTTACTGCGTCATGATCGATCTTAAAGGGCTTTACAATCAGATCCCCGATCTGAAAATCCACATCCGGCTCTATAGGGGACAATAAACCGGTATCAAAGGTTCCCAATGTCTTGCAGGCTGCGATCTCGTCTAAAGTCTCTTTTGTCCCGTAAATAGGAAGATGATATTTTCTTGAAAGGACTCCCAACCCTTTAATATGGTCGGAATGTTCATGTGTCACCAGAATACCTGTTACATCAGAACCGGTCAGTCCGATGTCATTTAACCCTTCCTGGATCCGCTTGTTGCTGATACCTGCATCTACTAACAGATGGGTGTTGTCAGAACCTATGTAAATGCAATTGCCGCTGCTGCCGCTTGCTATGCTTACCATTCTCATGCTGTTTCGTTATCCTTCCCGCAAAGAAGTTTCTGTATCTGTAAAGAAGTTTCTTCTTCTGCTCCGCTGTTGTTGATCTCACAGTCTGTAAAGTTTCTGAATTCTTCTTCCGATGCCTGATTTGCCATGATCCCTGCGATCTTTTCGTCAGAATATCCCCGGCTTTCTTTCAGGCGTCTGATACGTTCTTCTCTTGATGTATAAAGATACCACATTTCGTCGCAGATGTCACGAAATTCTTTTGAAGGAATAGCAGCTTCTATGACCACCGGCTGTCTGTTATATTCCTCTGCCTCTTTTTTCACTGCCTTCCACACAAGGGGATGGGTCAGACTGTCTACCTTTGCTCTTTTGGAAGGATCTTTAAAAATGATCTCTGCCATGGCGCTGCGGTTGATCTGTCCGTCCTCTAACAGGATCTTCGGGCCTAAAAAGGCGCATACCGCCTCATAAGCCTCTTTTCCCGGTTCCATAAGAGCTCTTGCAACAAGATCTGCCTGGATCACATGAAAACCATATTTTTCCTGAAGAATGGACAACACCGTACTTTTTCCGGCTCCTACGCCCCCGGTGAGACCGATCACCGGGTATTTTTTTCCTTTACATGTAAAATGTGTCTCTAACATATCATCTGTTCTGTCCTGGCACATAGTTCTAATCTGCTCCTTAATCGTATCCTATACGCTTATGATCTATTTTGCGTCAAACCAGGATGCTCCTGTTTTCGCGTCAACTTCCAGTGAAACCTTTAAATTTGCAGCATGTTTCATCTTGTCTGTAAGGATCTCTTTTACCTCTTCCACTTCATTTTCTGCAGTCTCTATCAGAAGTTCATCGTGGATCTGTAAAACAATGCGGGAGGAAAGCCCTCTCTTTCGCAGTTCCCTATCTACTGCGATCATAGCGATCTTCATAATATCAGCTGCTGTTCCCTGGATCGGGGAATTCATTGCCACACGTTCCCCAAACTGGCGCTGCATAAAATTAGAGGACTTAAATTCCGGGATCGGACGGCGTCTGCCATAAAGAGTCGTCACATATCCCTGCTCTTTTCCCTGCTTTACCAAACTGTCCAGAAATTCCTTTACTTTCGGATAAGTCTCAAAATACCGTTCAATATATTCCTTTGCCTCTTTTCTGGAAATACTCAGATCCTCACTGAGGCCGAAAGCACTGATGCCGTATACAATACCAAAGTTTACTGCCTTTGCATTTCTTCTCTGAAGAGGGGTTACTTCCTCTAAAGGCACATGGAATACCTGGGATGCTGTAGTGGCATGGATATCCCTGGACTCCCTGTAAGCCTCGATCAGGCGCTCATCCCCGGACATATGGGCCAAAATACGCAGTTCGATCTGGGAATAATCGGCATCTGTAAAAATATAGCCCTCTTTCGGAACAAATACCTTTCGTATCTGACGTCCCAGTTCCATACGCACCGGAATGTTCTGCAGGTTTGGCTCTGTACTGCTGATACGGCCCGTAGCTGTTATAGTTTGGTTAAATTTTCCATGGATACGGCCGTCTTCGCTGATATAAGCTGCAAGGCCTTCTGCATAGGTAGAATTTAACTTGGTCAGCTGGCGGTAATCCAGGATCTTCTGTACCACCGGATGCTCCGGAGCCAGTTTTTCCAGAACTTCCGCTGCTGTAGAATAACCTGTCTTGGTCTTCTTTCCACCTGGAAGCTGCATTTCACCAAACAGGATCTCTCCCAGCTGTTTCGGGGAATTGATATTAAATTCTTTTCCTGTTTCAGCATAGATCTCTGTTTCCAGTTTTTTGATCCCTACTTTTAGGGTATCTCCATATTCTTTTAACTTGTCCCTTTTTACAAGGACACCTTCCTGTTCCATATGCCACAAGCTGTAGATCAGAGGCATCTCGATCTCTGTATACAGCTTATACATTTCTTCCTGCTCCAAGCGGCTCTTTAAAGGCTCTGCAGCTTTCCAGGCAATATAGCCCATATAGCAGGCACAGGTTACCGCCTTTTCATCCCCTGTTTCTAACAGATCGCCCAGGTTTTCTTTTCCGATCAGGTCGCTTTTAGAAGGAATGGTCATGGAAAGATAATCTCTTGCCAGATCATCATAACCATAGGTATCTTTTAAAGGATTTAAAAGATAACCGGCAACGCCTGCGTCATAAACCGGTGCTTCGTCTGTAAGATTTAACAGAGGCAGCATGGATTTAAGATCCAGGACCCAGACAGAATGGACGGTGTCATTTTTGCACAGGTTTTGTACTTTTTCTGTCAGCCAGCTGTCTGTAATCTGAGACTCAGACACACGGATACAGTAGATTTCTTCCGGACCTGTGCAGATCGCAAGGGCTGTTACAGGAAGAAAGGCAGATTTTGCCTTTTTGCCGGAATGGACCGTTCCATCCGTATCAAAAGAGAAGGTCAGCTGTTCTGCTTCCTCTGAAACCTTTGCCCTGCTTCCGGTGATCAGCTGCAGACCTGTAACAGCGGCTTTTTCCGCTGCCTTAAAGATCTTTTCCGCCTCTTTTTTATCTGTAACTTCCTTAAATGACTTCTGTGGACCATTTTCCTTATCTTCCATGGAAGCAGAGTCGAAACGGTTTAAGATGGACTTAAATTCCATCCGTTTCATAAACTTAAAAGCTTCCGGTGTATAAAGATTGCCGATCAGAGCCTCTTCATAGGAAAATGGGATGGGACAGGTGATGCAGATGGTTGCCAGTTCCTTGCTCATCTGGGCCATATCATAATGCTCAGAAAGGGCTTTCTGGGCTCTTGGAGGCTTGATCTCATCTACATGGGCATAGGCATTTTCAATAGAACCATAGGATACGATCAGATTAGTCGCTGTCTTCTCGCCAATAGAAGGCACACCTGGGATATTATCAGAAGTATCTCCCATAAGAGCCTTTACATCGATAAATTCCGTTGGTGTTACCTGGTATTGTTCTTTTACATCTTCCGGATAATAATCATAGATCTGTGTGCTGCCTTTGCTGGTCTTGGGGATACGGATCTTAATGTGGGTATCCGCTAACTGCAAAAGATCCCGGTCGCCGGAAACAACAGATACTTCGATTCCTTCCGCCTGACATCTTTTTGCCACAGTTCCCAGGATATCGTCCGCTTCATATCCCTCCATTGTAAGGATAGGGATATTCATGGTCTGCAGTGCCTCCTTCATCAGAGGTACCTGTTCCCGCAGTTCTTCCGGCATCGGTTTTCTGGTGCCTTTGTATGCATCATACATCTTATGGCGGAACGTAGGCGCAGACAGGTCAAAGGCTACCGCCAGATGGTCTGCATTTTCTTCTTCCAATATCTTAAACATGATATTTAAAAAGCCATAGACTGCATTGGTATGAAGTCCTTCTGCATTGGTCAGATCCGGAACCCCATAAAAAGCCCGGTTTAAAATACTGTGTCCATCGATCAGTACCAGTTTATTGTCCATAATATAAAATCCTTTTCAATAATTTATTCTTAAAATCCAGTCTGGCTCCAGATACGGATCTGGACGATCAGTATCACAAATACAGACCAGAAACAAAGGGTATTTACTGCATAAATCGCATTTTGCAGAAGTTTCAGCGTGTGGATCCGCTGGCGGGAAAGCTCCAGTGCAGTTTCCAACGCACCTTTGATGTTGTAGCTTCCGGTACCTTCATCCAGCTGCCTGATACCCACATCTACTGTAAAGTATATCTCAAGTTCCTCCCGGCAATCCGGGCAATGATCAATATGTTCTACAAATGCTTTCAGTTCCTCATCTGTTATACTGCCATTGATATAAGGCATAACCAGACGCTCTGCCTCTCTGCAGGTCATGGCAGTCACCTCCTTTTGCAGCAAAACTGCTGTACGAAATAAAACATAATTCAGATATCATCATACACTAAAACGGGGCGGTTTTCAATGTATAGAAAAATGCTTAAATATTTTTTAAAATATTTTCTAAAAAGAAAAAAACCTTAGGAACAACGTATTCACGCTATTTCTAAGGTTTCTCCCTGCCAAGGGTGTAATGCCGGCGGCGGGACTTGAACCCGCACGCGGTTACCCGCAACAGATTTTGAGTCTGCATCGTCTGCCATTCCGACACGCCGGCATTTCTTCACAACGGAAATTATTTTACCATATAGTTCTTGTTTTGGCAAGTGGTTTTGCAAGTGGTTTTGGAATAAGTTCTGAATAAGAATGTTACAGTTCAGTCATGACATAAAAATAGCGGCTGCCTCAAATTATCTGGCAACCGCTGTTTTTATTATTATGCATCTTTTCTCCTGCGTTTTGCAATGAGCAATACCAGGAGTGCCGCACTCATTACGGTGATCCCTGACATGATCTCGATGGAAGTAGAATTATCACCGGTTTTTGGGAGAATTCCTAATGGAACCAGTACATCCTCAATTGCTTTCACGATCGGATTTTCAGCTTTTGGAACATCATTGTCCGATACGTCTACAGACTCATTTGTCTGGGCTGCGTGACGTCCTGTGGTACTGGAACCACCGCCGCCTCCGCCGCCTCCGCCACCACCACTGTGGCCACCGCCTCCAGTGGAGTCTGCTTCATACTTCGGAAGGGATCTCACATCATATACCCAGGTATTCGTTTCTTCGTTTAATACCGGGAGTGTAGTCAGATACGGGCTTACAGTTACATTATCACCGGAAGCCTTGAACTGGCATACCAGATACAAACCGGATGAAAGTCCTGTAAACTGGATCTTTCCGGAAGCAGTTGCCTGTGTAGACAACGCTCCGATCTGATTATTTTTTATGAATTGTTCCAGAGTTTGTGCAGCTGACAGCACGCCGGTAGCAGTATGATCTCCTATATCAGCTCCGGAACCGGTAAATTCCTGAGACAGAGCATATGCTCCTTCTGCACCATTCCATTCACCTACTTTGTAAATGGAAATAGTTGCTTTTTTACTTTCCGCTTCCAGATCAATGGTCAGAGATACCGGTCTGGCCGTGTCGATACCTGCTGTTTCGCCTGCGAATGCACCCTGGCATACGCTCATGGTCATCAATATCACTGCCGCCAGAAAAGCTGCCATTTTATTTTTCTTCTTCATTCTTTTCATGGCTTCCTTCTTTCTTCTCTGCTTTGCTGTTCTGAGAGAGTTCCTTGTTTCTTTGGTCAGCGGTTTCTTCCGTTTTGCTGCTGGCTTTTCCCTTCTTCTTTCCGGAAGGTGCCAGGATTCCAAGTAAGATTGCCACTCCAAATGCAGCTATGGCAAATAGAATCCATTGTCTTGTACCCAGTTTGCGTCCCTGCTCTTCCGCCGGTCTGTCACTGACTGCCGGTGCCGGTTTTAACGGAACCTTTTCTGCATATTTTTCATCATATGGGATCCGTGTTCCCCGGATCAGAAGCCGGTGACTGTTGATACCATAAGGAGTACAGGTGACCAGTGTCACATAATCTTTTCCCGGTTCAATGGAAAGTCCGTCTACCTCGGAAGGAAGTACAGTAACGATCTGATCGATCTGATATTCCAGGATCTCTCCTAATGTTTTCAGATAGAACACATCTCCTGTTTCCAGGCGGTCCAGATCCGTAAACAGCTTTGCTGAAGGAAGTCCTCTGTGTCCGGTGATGATCGCATGAGTGCTTTCACCGCCTACAGGAAGGGAAGAACCTTCGTAATGTCCTGCTGCTACCTGTAAGACGCCTTCGCTAGTACCATGATATACAGGAAGTTCTACTGCAATTCCCGGTATATTGATGATACTCATGATCCCCGAACCACCTGTGTTTAAAAGGTCTTCATAAGGACTGTCTTCCCGGTCTTTTTCTGTACTGGCTGCTTCACTGAGATTGCCAAACTGAGCAAGATATTCGTTGTAAGCCTGTGCGTCCTGCAGTTCTTTGGAATAATCCGCCTCCGGAAGTTCCTCTACTAACTTGTCGTAAGAAGCTATCGCCCGTGAGGAATGTCTCTCATTCACATACTCACTGACCGCAGGATAAAGGAGAATGGAAAGACCGATCAGGAAAATGATCACAAATATGATAGTTGAAATTCGTTTTCTCATCCGGTCTTTCCGCACCTCCTGGGTTTATGGTTACTTCATAAAACTTTTTTCACAATGTCTTTTATAAATCCATTATACGTGAATAGGATTTACGTGTCAATTAGTCATGCTTTCTGCTGCGTACTACGAAGAATACAGCGCCTGCCATTACTACGATACCTGCTGCGTAGAAGATTGTTGTACCGATGCCACCGGTGGATGGAAGCTGGATACCTTTAGAGTTTTCAACAGTTACAATATCTTCTTTATTAGCATTAGCAATTACTACACTTTCAGCTTTATCTAACAGATTATATCCCTGTGGAGCTTTAATTTCTACAAGACTATATGTGCCATTCTTTAAACCTCTAATAGTTACTTCACCTGCAACAATAGTTGTGGTTGCACCTGTTGTGCCACTTGGAACTACATGATATCCAATAAGTTCGCCCGCCTCATTCTTGTCTTCTACAAAACTAAGTGGAGTGTTGCCTTCTCTTAATTCAAATTCAGCGCCACTTAAAACCGTGTCTGTATCTTTTATTACCTTTTTAAGATTAAAGCTATATTCATATACATCAACTTCTTCTGGTGGATTTTCCTTTTCTAAGTACTGAATATGTGCTTTATTCTCCATTGGTTCTCCACTTGTTCCTGTGGATAATACAGTTGCAGAATATGTAATAGTTACGCTTGCATTATCTGCCATAGATTTTACATAATCTTCATTTAAAGTTATTTCAAAAGTACAGTTGTCATTATCTGGGCTTGTATTAATGGTATAATCACCCTTGCCAGGCTGATCACCTTTTGTTAATACGGTAGTACCATCTGCTGTGGTAACTACAATATCGTTATTCAGTGATAAATGTTCATTCATTTCATCATGAACTATGATTTCATTTGTAGTACCCTTTCCCTTATTAACTGTAATTTCGTAATTTACAGTTCCACCTATATATACTGTAAAATTATCGGATGTATTTTTGTCAATATTGGTTATTGTTTTAGTAAGAGTTGGTAATTCATTCTTCTCTGCTACTTTTTCATCATCAGAGCTGTTAATTAAGGAACACAAAGTACCTGTTGTTGTATCTACAAAATAATAACCTAATTCTTGAATATCAAAGGATGCCGTATCTTCTGTTACAGTTACAGTTTTTTCTGGGGTTATGTTTTTAGCTTCAGCTTTCATAGCATTGGCTAATTCCTGTGTAAGTGTACGTTTTGTAATATCCTTACTAACTTCAGCACTCAAACTTTCAGATGTTACAACATATAAGTGAGGATCTTTTGCGGTTGGGGTTAAAGTAAATTCGGAACGGCTCTTAATAAAATTATACCATGGACTGGTATCAGAAATAGTATAAGAATAACCACCATTGTCATCTTTAGTATAATCAAATACTCTATACGCACTATATGTAGCACCTTTCACAGCTTTTTCTACCGTAATATTTGCTGCCATCGCTGACATAGGCATTGCCATTGCTACTGTTGCCGCCATTAACATTCCTGCTACTTTTCTCATCTTTTTCATAATCATCTTTCCTTTCTTTTAAGAAAAATTCCCCTTTTTGGATAATTAATTTTTTATTATTTTTTATACGCTGCGGAGCGGGGTGCCCCGCAGTGTGTACTGCTGTTTTTACTGTGAAGTATTATTCTTCACGTTTACGTTTCAATGTCAGGCTTAACTGTAAGCCTGCATATAACACAGATGTAATAACTACAGACCATCCGATGCGGCGGATCTGATCAAGACCGGAACCACCGGTATCTGGTAAGATAACTCCTGCATAATTGACAACGGTAAATGGATTAGTAATTGAATATGTTCCTGACTGACCGTCAACCGTATATTCAATTTTATTATCCATCGTAAAGGTTACCGTTATCTTTAATGGCTCTGTTAATAACTGATAGCCATCTGCTGTAGCAGTTTCATAAAGGAGATACTTGGATACGTTTGGATCATGCTGCAACTGATAAAGGACATTTCCTGCTGCATTTGGATGAAGATCAGCTACAACTAAATCTCCCTTATTCCAACTATCATCTGACTTATACAAAGCAAATGTTACTTTTGTAATATCATCTGATGCAG
>ERZ809426.28-NODE-28-length-91140-cov-10.938607_pt1 | contig 91140 bp, 80 predicted proteins | sample MGYA00520791_ERZ809426 | MGnify/ENA primary metagenome ERZ809426 (study PRJEB31576, sample SAMEA3212668) | Homo sapiens | biome: human-gut; feature: human gut; material: fecal | place: Sweden | collected 2012 ... | reverse complement strand
GCTGCAGTTCTGCAGGGAAGCAGAAGAAGCAGCACCAAAGCCTGCGGATGTGGTAAAAGACCGTATTTTTATTCCGGCAGAACCGGTAGAGGACTAAAGAAATCAGACACTTTTGCCGATATATAATATGAAACCATTGAAATAAAGCTCCAGGGAGGGGATTGTCGCATACGGATATGACGGTTATTTTAAGGTTCCGGTTGTTTTGCTCGTTCACGAGCAGGAAAGACAGCAGAATAGAGGGTATTCGGATGAATCCAGCCGGAAAAAATGTTCCGAAAATGAATTTGAACGAATCTTTCGAAATGCATTAGACGAGGTGAAAGACAAAAAATAGAAAGTATCTATAAAGAGGGACTGTTGTTTTACAGAAATTGTAAAATGACAGTCCCTCTTGGTGTACATGAGTAGTAAGCTATCTGCAATGCAGCGCATTTTTAATATCCGATAAAATATAATAAGGAATCGGCATATGTCTTGTTCCGTTTCCCATGGAAATATAAGGTTTGTTACTTCCGTGGAAGTCAGAGCCACCGGAAATAAGCAGATGATATTTTTGTGCAAGCTTCTTAATGTTTCGTTCATCGCCAAGCTGGTAGCTGGAATAGACGGCTTCAATACCATCTAAATGGCTTTCTTCTACCAGTGTCTGAACCAGAGCGTCCAATCGGTCTGCATTCATGCGATAGAGTACCGGATGGGCTAAAATGGCAAGACCACCGGCATGATGAATCAGGGAAATACCTTCCTGCGGAGTGATTTTAGGACGGTCTACATAATAAGGACAGTCATCCCCGATATATTTACTGAATACTGTATTCATATCTTTGGCAAGACCATGATTTACAAGGTATCTTGCAATATGTGCTCTTGTAATGACTGCATCCGGAAATTCTCTGATAAGACTGTCATAATCAATGGCAAGGTGTGCCTCCTGCTGCAGTTTATCAACCATCAGGCGGTTGCGGTCTGTGCGGGAAGAACGGAATGCATTTAATTTATCATTAAATACTTTATCGTCCGGGTTAATATATAGCCCGACCATATGGATTTCACGGTCATCCAGTTCACAAGAGAGTTCAACACCGGCAATGACTTCCGGTGCATCCGGGGAGTTAAGCCGCAAGGTTTCTTTCTGTGCTTCTTTAATACCATCGATACAGTCGTGGTCAGTAAGGGCAAAGGCACATATCGAATGATGTATGGCTTCATGAACCAGCTCAGATGGAGTAAAAGTTCCGTCAGAGCAGGTTGAATGTACATGTAAATCAATAAATCCTGTTTCCATGGTATAATCCTTTCTAACAGCTCGAAATAATTATTTTTTAGAATTATTTATGAATATGATTATAAGAGTAATCTTTCGTTTTGACAATCCGGAAGAAATGAGAAAAATCTTTTGCGTATAAAAACAAAGTCCTATATACTGCAATTAGGAAAAATAATCTGCAGGGGGCAGGAAGCATGAAAAAAAATTTAGAAGTAAGTATGCTTGGAACATTTCGAATGCAATATGGAAATCATTCCTTTATCATAGACCGGAAATCAACGACAAAGACGAACCGGCTGCTTCAGATCATTCTGCATGCGGGTACAGAAGGGGTAACAAGGGAAGAACTGGTGGGAAGACTTTGGGAAAATGAGGAGGTTGCAAACCCATCCAACAGTTTCCGGGCAATTCTTTTCCGGGTGCGGAAACTGCTTAAGGAGCAGGGACTGCCGGAGAGCGATTATATTATAAGCCGAAAGGGAGTTTATTGCTGGACGCCGGAAATTCCGTATCATTGTGATTGCATTTCTTTTGAAGAGAAGGCAGAGCATGCATTGAAACAGGCGGAAGATTTTGGAAAAACAGAATTAGAGGAAGCAGTCAGGCTGTACCGTGGAGAATTTTTGCCGGCACTGGGAGCATCAGAATGGGTAATTTTCTGGGCAACGAAATACCGGAAATTATATATGTCCTGTGTAAAGAGACTGTGCGGAATTTACCGGGATGAGCAGGAGTATCAGAAATTATATGAGATAGCAGAAAAGGCAGCGGTTCTTTATCCACTGGATGACTGGCAGGTATACCAGATGGAGGCATTGATTGCCATGAAGCGTTCCAAAGAGGCGGTGGCATTATATCATAAGACAGAAGAAATGCTGCTGGCAGAGCTTGGCAGTGAGCCTTCAAAGTCTATGCTGGAACAATTAAAACGAATCAGCAGCTGTGTTACGGAGGATGCCACTCATATTCAGGCAATACAGGAGAAGTTGGAAGAAGAGAGAGAGGAAGGAGCATTTTACTGTTCGTATCCTGTTTTCATTGAAAATTACCGCTTTGCAAAACGGGTTTTGCAGCGTACGGGAAAGAGTGCGTGGCTTCTTATGAGCACCATTACCGATGGGAAGGGGTATGCTTCAGAAGGTGGTGTTCATTTCGAATACATCCGGGCAGAACTGGAGCAGGCATTGAAAAACTCCCTGCGCAGCGGTGACCTGTATACCAGGTACAGCACAAACCAGTATCTGATACTTTTAATAGGTATTGAAGAAGAAAATTGTGGACTTGTGATAGAAAGAATCAATGACAACATGGAACGGACGGCTGGAAAGAAATATGTGAAATATCATAAAGTATTGGTGAATGGAACAGACGAGTAGATACGAGGAGAAATACAATACAAACAGGAAGATTTAAGTACAATTCGGAAGAATAAAGAAAAAATAGAAAAATATAACGCTTTTTATAACACAGAGTATGCTATGATTGGTTATACAATTCATAAATCAGCAGGAAATGGATAAAATGAATAAAAGGAGAAAAAACATGAGAGTAGCCAAAATGTTGGGAAAAAGAATTACAGCTTTTGTAATGGCGGCATTGATGGTATTGTCCTTATCCGGAATAACCGGGATGACAGTAAAAGCTGCTGAAAAGGATGATACAATTAAGATGCAGCTGCAGGATACGAAGAAAATCGAGTGTTCTGCATGGATAGCTTACGAAACCAAATGGAGTGTTACCAGTGGAAAAGATAAGGTAACATTAAAAAATACAAATAAGAAAGAGGTATCTGTAACTGCGGATAAGACAGGAACAGTTACTTTGAAGTGCGAGTATAAGAATTATCTCTTTCAATGGAAAACAGAAAAATATACCATTAAAATCAGTAAGAGAACTCCGGTATTTGAAGAAAGTATTTCAAATCTGACTTATAACGGAAAAGTCCAGACACTGAATGCAAAGAACTTTGTAAAGGACGGTCCAAAGAGTGGTATTGTTGGAACCTGTGACAAAGAGATTTTAAATGCAGGAACTTATACTTATACGGTTACAACACCGGCAACAGATGTATATAAGGCAGGAAGCAGGACTTATACGGTAACTGTAAATAAGGCAGAGGCAGTAATTAAGGAAAAACCATCTGCAACAATCAATCATATGTCCGGAAAACTGAGAGAGTCCCATCTTAATGGCGGAATGGCAGTAGCGGTCAATGATGAGAACCAGGAACTGGAAGGCCATTTTGAGTGGCAGAGCCCGGATGAGACACTGTGGTTTAATACTACCGGAACTGCAATCTTTGAAGATGTAGACCATCATGTAGTATTTGTGCCGGAAGGAGATGCAGCAGAGAACTATAAAGAGACTGTATTTATTGTACCGGTAAGAACTTATTTAAAAGCATTGTATGCAAATCTTACAGCCAGCGATTTTGAATATAATGGCAGTAATGATGAGAAGAACTTAAGTTGTGATGCTAATGCATACAGCTGGGGAATTGAAAAAAATCCAAGCATTTCCATTACTTATACTTATTATGATGAGGCAGGAAATAAATTAAGCAAGGCACCGGTGGATGCAGGAACTTATACGGTAATTGCAACAGCCAGTGCAAAGAAATTTGAATCCGCAGACAGTAATGAAGCAACCTTTACTATCAAGCAGAAGACGTTGACGAATGAAATGGTAACTGCGAAGGATACTGAGTATACCGGAAACACAGTTGCAGTTGTGGTAAAGGATGGAGACAAAACATTAGTAGAAGGAAAAGATTATACTGTAATATACAGTGGAAGTAATCCAAATGCAGGTGAGACATCAGCAGCAATTACCGGAATCGGTAACTATAAAGGAACGGTAAATACAACCTATACCATTCTTCCAAAAGAAGTGGAAAATGACAGCGTGATTGCAGCTGCAAAGGAAAAATATTATACCGGAAAAGCAGTAACACTCAGTGAAGAAGATGTGACCGTAACTTATAATGGAAAAGTATTAACAGCAGGAACTGATTATACTGTTGGCAATTACAAAGATAATGTAGAAGAGGGAACTGCTCTGGCAACCGTAACCTTTACCGGTAACTATAGTGGAACTGTAAATGTAAGCTTTGGAATCAGCAAGATTCGTGCAAAAGTATATGCCAAATATGGAAATGGAAAACTGCTGCTGTTAAGTGGAAACTGTATTTTAGATCCGGCTGTATTAGAAGAAACAGCAGATTATGTAACCACGGAGGAAAGCGTAATCCGCGGATTCATCTTAGAGGATGAAAATGCAGGTGTAGTGACAACATATACAAAACTTTTCCACAACACGGAAGGTTATAACGTATATGTAAAAGTAGCAGATACATTTACACAGAAGGCAGAGTTCTACATCCGGAAAGCAGGAACTGTCCGTCCGGAAGGAACAGTTGGTGATGCAACGGCAAATTATGATTATGTGGGAAGAGCAGCAGTTTCTTTAAATCAGCTGAAAGTGACAACTGATATGTCAGGTTTTACTGCACCAGCGTCTTTTGATGCAGAAAAGAATTATGATGGAAAGATGCCGGTAACCCTTGCATCTGTTTTAGATGCATATGCAGCAAACAGTGGCATTGCAGGGGATGATGCAAGATTCTACCGCATCGAATGGTACCGGATGATTAATCCGAATTCCTGGCATATTGATGGAGAAATTGTTGATAACAGTTATACCGTTACTTTTATGGTAGACGGAAATGTATATCAGGAAGTACGTGAAGTAAGGGGAACGGTAGTTTCTATAACAGATCCTGTAAAGGCAGAGACAGAGACAACAACCTATGAATTTACCGGCTGGACTTTAGAAGATGGCAGTAAAGTAAATGTTGCAGATTTAAATGATAGTACCGTAGTGTATGCTTCTTTTGATGAAAAGGAGAAAGAAACTGAGCCGGCCGAGCCAGTTGGACCGACCGGGCCAACCGAACCAACCCAGCCGACCGAACCAACCCAACCGACCGAACCAACCCAGCCGACCGAACCGACTCAGCCGACCGAACCGACCCAGCCGACTCAGCCAACGGAACCGACTCAGCCGACCGAGCCAACCCAGCCGGCAGAATCAACGGAACCGGCACAGCCGGCAAATCCAACCCAGCCAGCATCATCAGAAACAGCGGTAACTCCGGCAGATAATAATACACAGCCGGAGACAGCAGCACAGACACCGGTACCCCCGGCACAGACCCCGGTTACACAGACCCAGGTGGCACAGACACCAGTCAGACAGCAGCAGGCAGCACAACAGCCACAGGATGCAGAAGAACCGGTGGTATTAGAAGATGAAGAGGTTCCGTTGGCGAATGTAACGGACGATAATGCAAAACAGGAAGTAACTGCATTAGAAGATGAAGCAGTTCCTCTGGCAGCGAATCCGGCGGGAGAAGATAACTGTATCATCCATTGGATTATGATGATTCTTACGATTGTATTTGCAGGATATAATGTAGTAAGGGCAGTACTTCGTCAGAAGAAAAATGCATAAAGGCAGGAGGCAGAAAGTATGAAGATAGTAGATGGAATCATTGCTGTTATATATGTAATTGCTATGGCAGTGCTGTTTTTCTTGAGAGACTGTGAGAAAGATCTTCCAATGGGAATTCTGGCACTGGCTGTTACTGTAGCTGCAGTAGTAGTTATGGTTATCCAGAATAAAAAGAAAGAGACCGAAAGAGCAAGAGCTTAGGAAAACGGAAAATTGTTATAAATAAGCAGTAATGTGCAGGACGATAGAGAATATGTTCTATCGTCCTGTTTTTTTGCCATCAGGCATTCGTAAAAAGCTGCCGGTGGTAGGTTCTTACTGTTTTAGGAAGCTTTCGCTTGACATTATTTTAAAATTGAGTTATTGTATTAATTAAATAATACAATGATAATTGCAAAGAAGAAAAGGAAGATTAGGTATGGCAAAGAAAAAGAAGAAAATGGAGTTTGAAACAATGCAGGTAAAGCTGCCTCATGTAAAGGGGTTGTCCATTGTGCTTCCGGTTATTTATATTTTATGGGTGGCAGTGATGTATTATCTCCTGCTTCCGGCACTTAATATTCATTCCAGAGGTTTATGGCTGTTTGTATTAGGCGTTATATTATTCCCGTTAGGAATAATAGGTGCGTTGGTATCGGCAGCCAGGAAGGCGGAAGGTAAGTCCGCAGGAAAGCTGGAAAAGCCGGTAAACGGTATTTTTGCAGCAGTTGGAGTAATCGGAATTCTGTTCCTGATTCTTTTATTTTATGGCAGCAAAATGTTCCATGCACAGGCATATGCAGATATCCTGACCATCGAAGACAGTGATTTTAACAGCGATATCAATACAGCATCTTCTGTATCAAAGATTGCATTAATGGATACGGACAGTGCAGTGCTGCTGGGTAATCGTGAAATCGGAAGCCTTTCAGAAGTGGTGAGCCAGTATAATGTATCGGAAGACTACACACAGATTGATTATCAGGGGGCACCAACGAAAGTATCTGCATTAGAGTATGCCGGCTTCTTTAAATATATGGGAAATAAGGAAAATGGTGTTCCGGGTTATATAACTGTTGATCCGGTAGGGCAGAAGGCGCAGTATGTTCCGGTAAAGGAAGGAATGATTTATGTTCCGTCTGCTTACTTTGGCAAGGATTTAAGAAGGCATATCCGTATGAATTACCCGGATAAACTTTTCGGAAATCTTCATTTTGAAGTGGACGAAGATGGAAACCCATACTATATTGCCAGTGTATACAAATACACCATCGGTTTATTTGGTGGAGAAACCGTCGAGGGTGCAATCAGCTGTGACCCAATCAGCGGAGACTGTCAGTATTATGATGCATCAGAAGTGCCGAACTGGATGGATGATGTCTTTGACGGGGATCTTCTGGTGGAACAGTATAACTGGTATGGAGAATTATCTAATGGATTTATGAACAGCATCTTCGGCAAAAAAGGCTGTAAGAAATGTACGGAAACGGTAGTAGAGGATGAAGACGGAGATGAGGAATCTTACGAAGCAAACTTCGGCTATGTTGCCAAAGACGGGGATATCTGGATTTATACCGGAGTTACTTCCGTCAATGATGATGCCTCCAATATCGGGTTTATACTGGTAAATGAGCGGACTTCAGAAGCACATTATTACAGTATTGCAGGAGCAGATGAAAGCTCTGCAATGGCTGCTGCAGAAGGAGAAGTGCAGGAGAAAGGATACCGTGCATCTTTCCCGTCTTTGATTAATGTAGATGGTCAGCCGACTTATATTATGGTATTAAAAGATGCCAGCGGCATAGTGAAGCTTTATGGCATGGTAAATGTAGAATCTTATAATATGGTAACAACAGCAGCCAGTCTCGATGAGTGCTTTGCAAAGTATCGTAAGATGACAGGCAGTGATGGTACAGAAAACACTGGGAATCCGGAAGAGGCAGAAAATTCTTCCGGGGACAGCAACAGTACTGCAGGTAATGCACAGACAGCAGCCAAGGGAAAAATAATTCCGGAAGGTGAGACAGAGACAAGAAGTTTTGTAATCAGTGAAATACAGTATGTTGAGATTGCAGGAGAGACCTATGTTTATCTGGCAGGAGACGACGGTATGGTATACTGGCAGAAGTTTTCTGATAATGAACAATTGATTTTCCTGCATGAGGGAGATACCGTTACTGTAAATGGAATTATGGATAAAGATAATATTTACTGGATAGATACCATTGGAATCATGCAGTAGGAAGGCGAAGAAATGGAAGCAGCAATCCTTGTAGTAATTATGATTGCAGGATTTACTTATTCAGCAATTAAGACAAAAGAAAGTTGGAAGAACCGCTGCAAACGGACACTGAAAGAAAAATATGGAAAAGAACCTGAGAAAAAGGAATTCAAAAGAGAACTGATAAGAAATTATCTGGATACTGTGGGTGGAACACAGCAGGTGGATGAGGTCACATGGAATGACCTTAATATGGATGATGTGTACCAGAGAATCAACAACTGTGATTCCACCATGGGAGAAGAAATTTTATATGCAAAGCTTCATTATGCGAAGCAGACGAAGGAAGAAGAGGAGCTTTTAGAAAAAAGAATAGCTTTTTGTGAAGCAGATGATGAAAAACGCTATCATCTGGAAGAAACTTTGTCAAAGCTTGGAAAGAGAGACGAGGCTTACTATATTCCATCCTTTATCCAGACAGTAGAGGATTTTGCAATTTCAAATCTCTGGGTTTATCAGATGCTCCGGATATTGCTGGTGGTAGTTGTTGTGGCGGCAGTCGTATTTCATAATATATATGCTCTGTCAGCTTTGGTGGTAGTATTTCTTGTGAATTTGTCGGTGTATATCTTTACGGTCCGGCTGAAGTTTGACCAGGAGATTCATATGATGGGAACGGCGGCATACCTGATTACGGTAGCACGAGAACTGGAGCAGGAATACCGGAAAGACAAAATTTGTGAGGAACTGGCACCGCTGCTTCCGGTATTTGCCAAAATGGATAAGAAGGCATTTCTGCTAAATATCCAGAGCAGAAATGCCATGGGAGATGTGTTTGAAATGCTGCAGGATTTCCTGCTGGGAGTAACCCAGTGGCATATCCTTACTTATATGAAAGTATTGAATCAGTTTATGGATAACCAGGAGGCTTATCTTAAGATTTACCGGGTGGTAGGAGAACTGGATGCAGCGATCAGCACAGGCTCTTTCCGAAAGAGTCTGCCTCTTGTGACAGTACCGGAATATGATGAAACAAAGCAGCTTGAGATGGAAGAAATTTATCATCCGCTGCTTCATGGAGCAGTGACCAATTCTATGGAACTTCAGCATAACTGCATTATCACAGGTTCCAATGCTTCCGGTAAGTCAACCTTTATCAAGACCATAGCTGTCAATGTGATACTGGCACAGAGCATTCATACCTGCACCGCAAAAAGAATGCATCTGCCTCATGCAAAAATGATTACTTCCATGGCAGTAAGAGACGATATTTTATCCGGTGACAGTTATTTTATCAAAGAGATTAAATATTTAAAACGTATCCTGGATGCTTTGTCGGAGGATGAACTGGTTATCTGTGTTATTGATGAAATCTTAAGAGGAACCAATACCCAGGAGCGTATTGCAGCTTCAAAAGCAATCATGGAATATCTGGCACATCATAACTGCATTGCAATTGTGGCATCCCATGATAAGGAATTGACGGAGCTTGAAAAAACTGGTTATGACAATTATCATTTTTCCGAAGAGTTTGGAGAAGCGGATATTGTATTTGATTATAAATTGCAGAAGGGACCGGCAAATTCCCAGAATGCAATCCGCCTGCTTTCCTTTACCGGGTTCCCGGAAACGATTATTGAGAGGGCGGAAAATATCAGAAGCGAATATCGGTAAAAATAATGCTTGACGAACGAAATGACATATGGTACTATAAGCAAGTTGAAGAAAGTAGAGTATCCACTCTCACCTTAGCACAATCAAGTGACTAAGTGTTTATAATGAGTATGCAATGAGCGAATCATTTTGAAGTGGATAGTCTGTCTATCCACTTTTTTTGCGGAAATAAACGGAAAGTTGTCTGGCAAAGCTGTGGTGAATTTAATTTTGGAGGTGTACGACCATTAGCGAGTTAATGATCAATGAACAAATCAGAGATAAGGAAGTCCGCCTGATTGGCGCGGATGGTGAACAGTTAGGTATCATGTCAGCAAGAGAAGCATATAAGCTGGCACAGGAAGCAGAACTTGATTTAGTAAAGATTGCTCCTGGAGCAAAGCCACCTGTATGTAAGATTATCGATTACGGTAAATACAGATATGAGCTTGCAAGAAAAGAGAAGGAAGCACGTAAGAAACAGAAAACGGTTGAATTAAAAGAAGTTCGTCTTTCTCCAAATATCGATACCAATGATTTGAATACCAAAATGAATGCCGCAAGAAAGTTCATTTCCAAAGGAAATAAAGTAAAAGTTACACTTCGTTTCCGTGGTAGAGAAATGGCACATGTACAGGCAAGCAAACATATTCTGGATGATTTTGCAGAAGCACTTGCAGATATTGCAGTAGTGGAGAAAGCACCAAAGCTGGAAGGCAGAAGCATGGGTATGGTGCTGGCAGAGAAAAGATAATGATTTTAAGGAGGAATAAATTATGCCAAAACAGAAAACAAGCAGAGCAGCAGCAAAACGTTTCAAATTAACAGGAACAGGAAAATTAAAGAGAAACAAGGCTTATAAGAGACATATCTTAACAAAGAAAACAACTAAGACTAAGAGAAATCTTAGAAAACCTGCAATGACAGATGCAACAAATGTTAAGAATATGAAGAAGATTTTACCATATTTATAAGAATTGGTTAAGGAGGAATAGAACATGGCAAGAATTAAAGGCGGCTTAAACGCTAAAAAGAAACATAATAGAACATTAAAATTAGCTAAAGGTTACAGAGGAGCACGCTCCAAACAGTATAGAGTAGCAAAACAGTCTGTCATGAGAGCCTTAACAAGTTCTTATGCAGGAAGAAAACAGAGAAAGAGACAGTTCAGACAGTTATGGATTGCCCGTATTAACGCAGCAGCAAGAATGAATGGATTATCTTACAGCAAATTTATGTATGGTTTAAAATTAGCTGGTGTTGATATGAACCGTAAAATGTTAGCTGAGATGGCTGTAAATGATGCAGAAGGATTTGCAACATTAGCAGAGCTTGCAAAAACAAAACTTGCTTAGTTTTAAGAAGTGGACAAGTTATAAAAGAGGATTGTGGTTATTCGCAATCCTCTTTTTTGATGTTTGGTTCATTTGAAGTTTTTGCGGAAGCATCCTGCCCGGAAGCTTCTTTTTTGGTGGAATCCAAATCTTCTCTTAAAGAGTAATGATTCTTAAGTAAGCGGTATACCATGGTATAAGCCCAGATGAGAACTGGGACAACCACAGTGGCGTAGATGGAAGCCTTAAGACAGTTTGTGGCAAGATCGCTTCCAATCAATGCAAAAACAAGAGTGGAAACATAGAGGGCAACTAAGAGTACAACACCGATAATTGCAAGAATCTGTTTTGTCTTTTTCATATATGACCTCAACTTTCTTTGATGACCTGTTTTTAGAAAAAAGCAATATACATTATTTTAACATTTGACAGCGGATAGTCAATCAGAAAATGTAAAGTTGCAGAGGATAAATACTTGAAAAAAGCACAAAATATGCTATACTGAAACAAGCGTTATACGACTAAATATGGATTAAAGGATGGATATGAACAATGGCATTATTAGAAGAATGGCAGAAGATTGCTTATGATCAGCAGGCAGATAGAGGAAAATTACAGAAGTTCTGGCAGAGATATTTTATGTTAGAGAAGGGCGTATATGAGAAGCTTTTAACAAACCCGGATGAGAAGGTAGAAGGAACTGTAAAAGAGCTGGCAGAGAAATACGACCTCAGCATTATGGATATGACTGGATTCTTAGATGGAATCAATGACAGCCTGGTAACACCAAACCCAATTGATACTATGGAAGAGGATACCAAGGTAAGCCTTGCATTCGATAAAGAAAAATTATACAAGAACATGGTAGATGCCAAAGCTGACTGGCTCTATGAATTACCACAGTGGGATGAAATTTTTGATGCAGATACCAAGAGAAAGCTTTATTTAGAGCAGAAGAAATCCGGCACTGTTGTAGTTGGAAAGAAAGTCGGAAGAAATGATCCGTGTCCTTGTGGAAGTGGAAAGAAATATAAATTCTGCTGCGGAAGATAAGAATAAAATATTTTGGAAAACATTTGGAAAATATTTCACAGAAAAACTCTTTACATAGCAGAAAAAAGAGTATACAATAGCTTTTGTCAAAAGGACAAAACAAAGAAGAGACGAGTAGCATGACAGGAAGTCAAAGAGAGGAATACAGTTGGTGAGAGTATTCTGATGGAGTGTAATGTGAAGACCAGCTCTGAGTGACCCCAATCCGGTCCGGTGATTCCGTTATCATCAGAATGAGCGGTTGTACGATAAGTACAGCAAGCAGGGTGGAACCACGATAGAGTATCGTCCCTGATGCATAAATTTTATGCATCAGGGATTTTTTATTTTAATACCAATATAATAAGAAAAGGAGACTTGAACATGAAAATCACATTAAAAGATGGCTCAGTAAAAGAGTACAGTGAAGCAAAATCAGTCTATGATATTGCAGCAGATATCAGCGAAGGCCTTGCAAGAGTTGCATGCGCCGGTGAAGTAGACGGAGAAGTGGTGGATTTACGAACCGTTCTTGACAAGGACTGCAATTTAAATATTATAACAGCAAGTGATGAAGAAGGATTAAAGGTAATCCGCCATACTGCATCCCATGTACTGGCTCAGGCGGTAAAGAAATTATTCCCGGATGCCAAGATTACGATCGGACCGGCAATTGAAGATGGATTCTATTATGATTTTGATCATGCCCCATTTTCAAGAGAAGACCTCGATAATCTGGAAGCAGAGATGAAGAAGATTATCAAGGAAGGTCATGAATTAAAACGATTCACACTTCCAAGAGAGGAAGCAATCAAATTCATGCAGGAACGTAATGAGCCATACAAAGTAGAACTGATTGAAGAATTACCAGAGGGAGAAGAAATTTCTTTCTATGACCAGGGCGGCTTCGTAGATTTATGTGCTGGCCCACATCTGATGACAACCAAGGGCGTAAAGGCATTTAAGCTGACATCATCTTCCATGGCATATTGGAGAGGTAATTCTGACAAAGCAAGATTACAGAGAATTTATGGTACTGCTTTTAATAAGAAGGAAGAGTTAAAAGAATACTTAGAGAAATTAGAAGATGCTAAACGCCGTGACCATAACAAACTTGGCCGTGAAATGGGATTATTTACCACTGTTGATGTTATCGGACAGGGACTTCCTTTATTTACACCAAAGGGAACCAAGATGATTATGAAACTGCAGCGTTGGATAGAAGACTTAGAGGATAAAGAGTGGGGTTATGTACGTACCAGAACTCCGCTGATGGCAAAGAGTGACCTCTATAAGATTTCCGGACACTGGGATCACTACATGGATGGAATGTTCATTTTAAATAAGGACAGCGACGACAAAGAGACAATGGCACTGCGTCCGATGACCTGTCCATTCCAGTATTATGTATACATGAATGAACAGCACTCTTACAGAGATCTGCCATATCGGATGTCAGAGACTTCTACATTGTTCCGGAATGAGGACTCCGGAGAGATGCATGGACTTACCCGTGTCAGACAGTTTACTATTACAGAGGCACATATTATTCTTTGCCCGGAACAGGCAGAAGAAGAACTTACCAGATGTACTGAACTTTGCCATTATGTAATGACTACACTTGGTATCGATGGAGATGTTACTTACCGTCTGTCCAAATGGGATCCGAACAACAAAGAAAAATATCTGGGCGACGAAGCATATTGGAACAGCACCCAGCAGTATCTGCGTGATGTTATGGATAAGAATGGAATCAAGTATACAGAAGCAGATGGGGAAGCTGCATTCTACGGACCAAAGATTGATATTCAGGCAAAGAATGTATATGGAAAAGAAGATACCATGGTTACCATCCAGCTTGACTGTGCAAGTGCAGAGAAGTTTGGTATGTACTATATCGATGAGAAGGGTGAGAAAGTACTTCCTTGGATTATCCATCGTACATCCATGGGATGTTATGAGCGTACCCTTGCATGGCTGATTGAACATTATGCAGGAAAATTCCCAACCTGGCTTTGCCCGGAACAGGTAAGAGTATTGCCGATTTCTGAAAAATATGCAGACTATGCAGAGCAGGTAAGAAAAGAATTAGCAGCTCATGATGTAGATGTAACGGTTGATAACCGTTCTGAGAAAATCGGATTCAAGATTCGTGAAGCAAGACTGGATAAGCTGCCGTACATGCTGGTAGTTGGTCAGCAGGAGGCAGAGAACGGAACCGTATCCGTAAGAAGCCGTTTTGCAGGAGATGAAGGCGTAAAACCTTTAGGAGAATTCATTGATGCAATCTGCGAAGAGATTCGTACAAAGGAAATCCGTAAGGAAGAAGTTGCAGAAGAAAAATAAAAATGCAATAAAATCTAATTTTTAATTTTATAATTTATATGGATTCAAAAAGACTGTTGCTGGCATTTGCACCGGACAACAGTCTTTTTTGCTTTACAGGAAAGCGACCGCCGCAGCCACGAGAATGTGTCAAGGTACATTCTTTTTTTCATGAAGTTGGTAACATAAAAAGATTTCCTTTGGAGATACTAAACGTGTAACAAAAGAAAGGAGATGATTTTTGTGACAGAATTAAAATGTTCTGTAAGAAGCTGCAGTTTCCAGAAAGATGATTGCTGTTGCCGTGGAAATATTACGGTAGAGGGTGCACATGCAAACCGCAACAGCGAGACAAGCTGTGGAAGTTTTGAAGAGAAGAAAAACTGTGGATGTGCCAATTCGACCGGTAAACCGCCTAAGATGAGCGATGTTACCTGTGAGGCAGTAAACTGTAAATTCAATGAAGGAAGAAAATGTCATGCAAAAGACATCCAGGTAGCCGGAACGAATGCCTGTACCTGTATGGAAACAGAGTGTGCCAGCTTCTGCTGTTCCTAAAAAGTGGAATATCAGTAAGGTTTAGCAAAATATTTCTGTGTCTACTCTTAACAGATTGGACACAGAAATTTAGAAGAATCTTAAGAAAAATACTATTGTAAATGAGATGAAAGAAAGTATAATGTGATTGAAGCATAAATAAAGCAGAAGTAATGTGTAAGGTGTAGATGGTAAACAGGAGGAAGCAAATGAGAAAAAAATCACATATTTTGCTGGCACGTTATATTGCAAAGAATACAGAGGATGAAGAACTTAAGAAACATAGACTGTCTTTTTATATTGGCAGCATCCTGCCGGATTGCAAACCATCTTTTGTATATAAGAAACATGAAATCAATGGGACGTTTCCGGATGTGAAAAAGATGGTGAATCAATTGATTTTTGGTAAACAGCAGGGAAAACTGACCCGTAAACGCCGGTATTATATGAATCTCGGGCAGGTAACGCATTATGTAGCTGATTATTTTACTTATCCGCATAACAAGATTTATCCGGGAAACTTAAAGGATCATTGTTCCTATGAAGAACAATTGAAGCGAAGCCTTAAAAATTATATCATGAGCCGGAATATGGAAGCAGGGGAAAAAGTGCAGGCTGATTTTTCTGATGCAGAGGCACTGTATGAATATATTTTAGAGAGGCATAAACAGTATCTTGGAAGAAAAATTAATATAGAAACAGATATTCGGAATATAGTAGCAACCAACCGGATGCTGGTGGAGGCCATTGCCGATTTATTTTATAAAACACAGCATAAGGAAAAAATGCCGCTTGCTGTCGAATATTGACGAAAAAAGATGTTATATTTTGTTTGATTTTTGGTGATGAGCAGAGTAAAATGAATTTACAAAGAACAACACAGAGATGGGACACAGCATAGGAGAAATGCTTATGGATGAAAGGGAAGCACTTCGCATTGCGATTGAACGTGCAAGAATCCGACTGGATGAAGCACTGGAACGAGCGAAAAGTATGGATGAATGCTATGACCTGAGCCTGGAAGTGGACAGACTGATTGAGAACTATGTATCGCTATGTGAGCAAAAAGAACTTGTACCAATAAGATAAAAGTAAAGAGTAAGTGGAAAGAAGTACATTGAGAAATGTGCTTCTTTTTTTGTGCATTTTTATGTGTAGTATATTGATTTTTTCCCAAAAGTGGGGTAATATGTATTCATAAGTGGAGGAAAGTGGTTGAAAATGGCACAAAGTGGTGGATAAGTTGATAACTTTGTGGATAAATAGCAACCGGACTGAGGTGTTTGACAATGTTCATGGGAGAGTACAGTCACAACATAGACGCCAAGGGCAGAATGATTGTTCCTTCCAAATTCAGAGAACAGCTCGGTGATGAGTTTGTAGTAACGAAGGGTTTGGATGGGTGTCTTTTTGTGTACCCAAATGAAGAATGGCAGAACATTGAAGAAAAATTCCGCAACGTACCACTTACCTCAAAAGATGCAAGAAAATTCTCACGTTTCTTCTTTGCAGGAGCAACAACCTGTGAAGTGGACAAGCAGGGAAGAATTCTTCTTCCGGCAGTGTTAAGAGAATTTGCCGGATTAGAGAAAGAAGTCGTATCAGTCGGAGTCTTAAAGCGAATTGAGATTTGGGACAAGAACAGATGGCAGGATACCAATACTTATGATGACATGGATGAAGTTGCAGAACACATGGCAGAACTTGGCTTGAGTATCTAAAGGAGTGAACATGGAATTTAAACACACATCGGTTCTCTTGCATGAGACCATAGACAATCTGAATATTCGCCCGGACGGAATTTATGTAGACGGAACGCTCGGTGGAGCGGGACATTCTTCCGAAATTGTAAAAAGGCTGAATGAGAACGGAAGGCTGATAGGAATTGACCAGGACGAAGATGCAATTGCAGCAGCCAGTGAGCGGTTAAAGGATTATTCTGATAAAGTAACCATTATCCGCAGCAATTACTGCAATATGAAAGAAGAATTGAACCGTATCGGAGTGATGAAGGTAAATGGAATCCTTCTTGATCTGGGAGTATCTTCCTTTCAGTTAGATACACCGGAGCGTGGATTTACCTACCGGGAAGAAGATGCACCACTGGACATGAGAATGGATCAGCGTCAGACATTAACGGCAAAAGATATTGTAAATGATTACAGTGAATCAGAGCTGTATCGTATCATAAGAGACTATGGGGAAGACCGGTTCGCAAAGAATATTGCAAAGCATATTGTCGCAGCCCGGGCAAAGAAACCAATTGAGACAACCGGAGAGCTGACCGCAATTATCCGGGCATCCATACCGATGAAAGTACAGAGTACTGGCGGACATCCGGCAAAGAGAACGTTTCAGGCAATTCGTATTGAACTGAATCGTGAGCTGGAAGTCTTATCGGATACCCTGGATGAGATGATAGACCTTTTAGAGGAAGATGGAAGAATCTGTATCATTACCTTCCATTCCCTGGAAGACAGAATTGTAAAGAACATCTTTCGCAAAAATGAAAATCCATGTACCTGTCCGAAAGAATTTCCGGTGTGTGTATGTGGCAAGAAACCAAAAGGAAAAGTAATCACTAGAAAACCGATTCTTCCAACGAAATCTGAAATGGAAGAGAATCCGAGAGCAAAAAGCGCAAAATTAAGAGTATTTGAACGGCATATCAATGACTAGGGAGAGACGTGAAAATGGAGAAGACAAGAAGAAATTATCGAACACAGACTTACATAGATGGAAACACTGTCCGTAAATTAGAAGCTGCACCGGATTACCGCAGAGAACAGGAAGAAAAGCAGCGGGAGGAAATCAGACAGCGCAACAGACGTATGGCGCAGAAGAATCAGGAGAAGTCAGCACATATGGATTTGGGTTATGTGGCATTTTTATCTGTATCGCTGCTGGTTATGTGTGTGGCAGCAGTGCTGTATATCCGTCTGCAGTCTGGAATTACAACGCATTTAAAGACAATTTCTGCATTAGAAAGTCAGGTAGCTGAATTAAAGGCAGATAATGATGCGGCAGAAAAAAGAATCGAGACAGCAGTAGATCTTGCAACCATCAAGGATATAGCAATGAACCAGCTTGGCATGAGCTATGCGGGACCGGACCAGATTATACATTATACGGTTGATAAAGAAGATTATATGAATCAGTTTGAGGATATTCCGAATAAGTAGGAAACAAACGTGGTGGTAAAATGGCAGGAAAGAGACGCGGCGGAAAGAAAATAGCAAAATTTAGCAAGAAAATGCAAAAGAAACTTGTAGTGCTGTTTGTAATAATAGCACTACTTTTGTTGGGATTAATTGTAAGATTAATGTATATTGAACACACCAGTGGAAAGAAATACGAAAAGAAAGTATTATCCCAGCAGAAATATGACAGTACGGTCATTCCTTATCAGCGTGGAAATATTACAGACTGCAAGGGAACGATACTGGCAACCAGCGTGGATGTATACAATGTGATATTAGACTGTAAGGTATTAAACAGTGATTCGGCAGATATTGACCCGACCATCGATGCACTGATAACCTGTTTCCCACAGCTGAATGAAACCGATTTACGTAATCTGATTGCGGATAAGCCAAAGAGCCAGTACAATGTTCTGGCAAAGAAATTAAGCTATGAAGAGATTCGGATGTTTGAAGATATGCAGGCGGCAGAAAAGGAAGCTTCCGATAAGAAGAGCGGCGATGCAGAGAAAAAAGGAAAAATTAATGGAGTCTGGTTTGAAAAAGAATACCAGAGAGAATATCCATATGGTTCTCTGGCCAGTGCGGTAGTAGGATTTACTACCAGCGGTAATCTGGGAATGAATGGAGTGGAAAATTCCTATAACAGTGTTCTGAATGGAACCAACGGAAGAGAATATGGTTATCTGAATTCCGACAGTAATTTTGAGAAGACAGTAATCGATGCCCAGAATGGTAATGATGTTACACTGACCATTGATGCAAATATCCAGAAAATCGTAGAAGATAAGATTGCTGCATTTGAAGAAGAATACAGGGATGCAGCAAGAGAAGGTGCTGGAAGTAAACATGTGGGAGTTATTGTAATGAACCCACAGAATGCTGAAGTGCTTGCCATGGCAAATTATCCAAATTATGACAGTAGTAATCCAAGGGATTTGTCTGCCTATTATACCCAGGAAGAAATTGATGCTATGGATGACGATGCAGAACTGGATGCTTTAAACCAGTTATGGTCTAATTTCTGCATTACTTATACTTATGAACCGGGCTCTACCGTAAAACCTTTTACCGTAGCCTGTGGTCTGGATACCGGAACTTTAGACCCGAACCGTACTTTTATCTGTGATGGATACGAGACGATTTCCGGTCATGACATTCACTGTGTAAATACCAACGGACATGGACTTGAAACAGTAGAAGATGCCTTAAAGAATTCCTGTAATGATGCTCTGATGCAGATGTCTTATGATATCGGACCTGAGAATTTCTCCAAGTATCAGCAGATTTTCGGCTTTGGTACCAAGACAAACATTGATTTACCGGGAGAGGCAAGAACCGATTCCTTAATTTATACCGAAGACCAGCTAAGCACCATTAACCTGGCTACCAATTCCTTTGGACAGAACTTTAATGTTACCATGATACAGGTGGCAAGTGCTTTTTGTTCCATTATTAATGGTGGTAACTATTATCAGCCACATGTGGTAAAGAAAATAACAGATGAAAATGGGAATGTCATACAGGAAGACAATGGAACCTTGTTAAAGAAAACAGTGTCTTCATCTACCAGTGAATTATTAAAACAGTATCTTTATGCAACGGTTTCCGATGGTACCGGAAAATATGCAAAAGTGCCGGGATACTCCATGGGTGGAAAGACCGGAACAGCACAGAAGCTTCCTCGAGGACAGGGAAATTATCTGGTTTCCTTTATCGGTTTTGCACCAGTAGACAATCCACAGCTTTTGGTATATGTAGTAGTAGACGAACCAAACGCAGAAGAAGAGTTTCACAGTACCTTTGCACAGGAAATCGCAAAGGGAATTTTCGAAGAGACACTGCCTTATCTTAATATTTATCCGGATGAGGACATTGTTGTAACAGAAGAGACAGACCCGGCAGAAGCACCGGCAGATGGAACAACAGATGTTCCGGATTCTGCACCGGAGGATTCTATGGTAGACCAGACACCGGATATTGCAGAGGAAACAGTACCACCGGAGGATGGTTTACAGCCACAGGATGTAGCACAATAGAGAAAACAACATAACCTTGTAAAAGTTGTAATAGATTATAATAACTGCTTTTATGAGGTTATGTTTTTATGTTTCAGCAAAAAATGCAGGAGGAAGAAGAAAACAGATTTTGCATCTATCGGAATAAAACCTTTAACCGACGAAAAATTATGATTATTTTTGTGGCAGTATTACTGCTGATGGTATTTCTGATGGGACGACTGGTGTATCTTATGATATTCTGTTCAGAATACTATGGGGTCCGGGCGGAGAATCTCCATGAAAGAGAAAGGGATATCAAGGCGGCAAGAGGAAATATTTATGACAGAAATGGTGTGATTTTAGCAGAAAATAAGACGGTATGTACGATTTCTGTGATTCACAGCCAGATAGAAGACCCGGAAAAGGTAATTGCAGTTTTAACAAAAGAGCTTGGCATGTCAGAAGAGACAGTGCGGAAGCGGGTAGAGAAGGTCAGTTCCATTGAACGGATTAAGACGAATGTGGAGAAAGAAACCGGAGATGCGATTCGAGCCTATGAACTGGCGGGCGTGAAGATCGATGAAGATTATAAACGGTATTATCCTTATAATGAACTGGCTTCTAAAGTAATCGGATTTACCGGCGGGGACAATCAGGGAATTATCGGAATAGAAGTAAAATATGATGAATATCTGGAGGGCATCAATGGAAAGATACTTACATTGACAGATGCCAGAGGCGTAGAGATAAAAAATGCCGGAGAGCGGCGGAGTGAGCCGGTAGAAGGAGATGACCTTTATTTAAGTCTTGATTATAATATCCAGATGTATGCAGCGCAGGCGGCAGTAAAGGTGCGGGAGGAAAAACAGGCAGACAGTGTCAGCATCCTTGTGATGAATCCACAGAATGGCGAAATCCTTGCCATGGTAAATGAACCGGAGTTTAATCTGAATGAACCTTTTGCCTTAAATACGGAGATTGAAACGGGATTGAGTGAAGAGGAGAAGCAGAATGCTTTAAATAAAATGTGGAGAAACCAGTGCATCAATGACACTTATGAACCGGGATCCACTTTTAAGATAATAACAGCATCCGCAGCCTTGGAAGAGGGAAAAGTAAGTCTTTCTGACCAGTTTAACTGTCCGGGATATAAGATTGTGGAGGACAGGAGAATCCGTTGCCATAAAGTGGGAGGGCATGGGGCAGAGGATTTTACCCATGGCATTATGAATTCCTGCAACCCGGTATTCATAGAAATCGGACTTCGTATCGGTTCCGACCGCTTCTGCGATTATTTTGAACAGTTTGGTTTATTATCCAGGACAAATATAGATTTACCGGGGGAAGCATCCACCATTATGCATAAAAGAGAAAATATCGGTCAGGTGGAGCTTGCAACCATGTCCTTTGGGCAGTCCTTCCAGATTACACCGATTCAGCTTGCAACTACGGTTTCCTCTATTATAAATGGAGGAAACCGTGTGACGCCGCATTTTGGCGTGGAGACGAAAAATGCAGAAGGAGAATTGACACATACTTTTGTCTACGGACAAAAGGAACATATTGTAAGCGAAGAAACTTCCACCACCATGCGCTATTTGCTGGAAAAAGTAGTATCTGAGGGCAGTGGAAAGAATGCGGCTCTTGAAGGCTTTTCTATTGGCGGCAAAACCGCAACGTCCCAGACGCTTCCGCGTAGTGAAAAAAGGTATATTTCTTCTTTTTTAGGCTTTGCTCCGGCTGACGATCCGCAGGTACTTGCCTTAATTATTATCAATAATCCACAAGGCGTTTATTATGGTGGAACCATAGCAGCACCGGTCTGCCGGGATTTGTTTTCCAATATTCTGCCATATCTTGGCATTGAGCAGGCACCGGTTACAGAAGATGCGGAAATTCAGGAAAATCCGTGAAACTTTGGGGAGATATCTTGCAGGAAAGCTCTAAATAACGTATACTAGATAAGTTGAAATGATATACAAAAAGAAAATAAAAAGAGGTGCAGTTATGACGTATCATGTTATTCTTCCGGTTATTATCGCTTTTGCAGTGAGTGCATTATTAGGACCGGTCGTAATTCCTTTTTTAAGAAGATTGAAAGTTGGTCAGACGGAGCGGAAAGAGCTTGAATCCCATCAGAAGAAAATGGGAACCCCTACCATGGGTGGATTGATGATTATCGCAAGTATTATTGTAACCAGTCTGATTTATGTAAAAGATTATCCGAAGATTATTCCGATTCTCTTTATGGTAGTAGGATTTGGCGTAATTGGATTTTTAGATGATTATTTGAAGGTTGTACTGAGACGGTCGGATGGACTGCTTGCATGGCAGAAAATGTTATGCCAGCTTGTAGTGACCACTGTTTTTGTGGTATACATGGTGAAGTTTTCAGATGTTTCCCTTACGATGCTGCTTCCATTTTCCGGTGGAAAATACTGGAATATTGGCTGGCTTGCAATTCCGGTCATGTATTTTGCAGTAATCGGAACTGTAAACGGAGTCAACTTTACCGATGGCTTAGATGGTCTTGCTACCAGCGTAACCATTATCGTAGCAACCTTTTTTACTGTAGTTGCAGTGGGAACCAACAGCGGAATCGAACCGATTACCTGTGCTGTAGTAGGTGCATTGATGGGTTTCCTTCTGTTTAATGTATATCCGGCAAGTGTATTTATGGGAGATACCGGTTCTCTTGCACTGGGTGGATTTGTGGCAGCTACCGCATATATGCTTCAGATGCCAATTTTCCTTCTGATTGTGGGACTGATTTATCTGGTAGAAGTATTATCTGTTATCATTCAGGTAACCTATTTTAAAAAAACAGGTGGAAAGAGAATTTTCCGTATGGCTCCGATTCATCACCACTTTGAATTAGGTGGCTGGTCAGAGACCAGGGTAGTGGCAGTATTTTCAATTGTAACAGCAATCTTATGTCTGGTTGCATTGATTGGATTATAAAGAGACAGGAGTGAATAAAATGGAATTTCAGGAGAAAAATGTACTGATATTTGGCTCTGGGAAAAGTGGAATTGCTGCAGCAGAGCTGTTAGAAAAGCAGAATGCGAATATTTTCGTTTTTGAAGGAAATGAAAAGCAGAGTGTAGCAGAAATCAAAGAAAAATCGGAGAGCTTTGCCAAGGCAGAAATCTATGTGGGCACCCTTCCGGAAGAAGTGATGGATAAACTGGATTTTGTTGTGTTAAGTCCGGGTGTTCCAACCGATTTACCATTGGTAAATGCCATGCGTGATAAGAAAATTACGATTATTGGTGAGATTGAGCTTGCTTATCAGGTGGCAAAAGGAAAAATCCTTGCAATTACAGGAACGAATGGCAAGACGACAACCACTACACTGGTGGGAGAAATTTTATCCAATTACTTTAAGGATGTAAAAGTCGTAGGAAATATTGGAATTCCATATACATCGGTAGCGGCAGATACCACAGAAGAAACGGTAACAGCAGCAGAAATCAGCAGCTTCCAGTTAGAGACAATTGTAGATTTTGCTCCGGATGTATCTGCTATTTTAAATATTACACCGGATCATCTGAACCGCCATCATACCATGGAAAATTATATTAAGGCAAAAGAGGACATTACAAAGAATCAGAAAGTAAATGATGTCTGCGTCTTAAATTATGAGGATGAAGTACTTCGCAAATTTGGGGAATCCTTATCCATGAAAGTGCTCTGGTTTGACAGTAAAAAGCCGGTACAGAATGGATGTTATTTAAATGGTGAGAAGATTATTTATGTCTCTGAGGGCAAAGAGGAAGAAGTCATTGATGTCAATGAGCTAAATATTCTTGGAACCCATAATTATGAAAATGTTATGGCGGCAGTTGCCATGACCATAAGTATCGGAGTACCGATGGATGTCATTGTAAAAACACTGCGTGAGTTCCAGGCAGTAGAGCATAGAATTGAATATGTTACGGAGAAACGTGGCGTAAAATTCTATAACGATTCAAAGGGAACAAACCCGGATGCAGCAATTAAGGGAATTCAGGCAATGAACCGTCCGACACTTCTCATTGGAGGCGGCTATGATAAGCAGTCTGAATATGATGAATGGATAGAAAGCTTCGATGGTAAAGTGAAGAAATTAGTATTAATCGGAGTAACAAAAGAGAAGATTGCAGACTGTGCAAAGAGACATGGATTTACAGATTATGTATTCGCAGACAGTCTTGAAGAAGCCGTAAATATCTGCTATGACAATGCAGTTTCCGGTGATGCCGTATTATTATCACCGGCATGTGCAAGCTGGGATATGTTTAAAAGCTACGAAGAACGAGGAAGAATATTTAAGGATTTGGTGCGCAATTTAAAGGAGTAGTGATTTATGGGCCGCAGACCGGGAAGAAAATCAGGCACAAAAGAAAAGACAATTAAATATTTTGACTATACACTTTTGTTTGTTATTATTTTCTTAGTGTGTTTTGGTCTGGTTATGCTGTACAGCACCAGTTCTTATAATGCACAGATTGAGTATGGCGATGGAACTCATTATCTAAAGCGGCAGGCATTTGCATGCTGCCTTGGATTTGCTGCCATGTTTGTGGTTTCCAAGATTGATTATCATGTGTGGAAGAGGCTGTATGGTGTGGCATACATAGGCGCATTTTTACTGTGCGTTTCCGTTATCTTTTTAGGATCGAATGGAAATGGTTCTACCAGATGGTTCCGCCTTGGTCCGCTTTCTTTCCAGCCATCTGAGTTTGCAAAGCTTGCTGTCATTATTTTTCTTGCAACGGTAATCAGCCGCATGCAAAAGAAGATTGGCGATCTGAAGGAACTGATGAAGGTAATGGTTTTACTGCTTCCGCTGGTTGGACCGGTTGCTTATACGAACTTAAGTACCGCGATTATCATTGTGGGTATCGCAGTGGCAATGGCGTTCGTGGCAAGCCCGAAATATGCGCAGTTTGTGGGAATGGCAATCGCAGTATTCGCTTTTGGAGCAGTCTTTATTGTACTGGCAAGCTATCGTGCAGAACGTATCAAAATCTGGCTCCATCCGGAGAATTATGATAAAGGTTATCAGACCATGCAGGGCTTATATGCCATTGGTTCTGGAGGCCTTTTTGGAAAAGGACTTGGTGCCAGTATGCAGAAGCTTGGGTTCGTACCGGAAGCACAGAATGATATGGTATTTTCCATCATCTGTGAGGAGCTTGGATTATTCGGAGCAATCTGCCTGATTTTGCTGTTTATCTTAATGCTGTGGCGTTTTATGGTAATTGCCAATAATGCGAAAGATTTATATGGTGCATTGCTGGTGGTTGGTATTATGGCTCACATTGCCATTCAGGTAATCCTTAATATCGCCGTTGTAACAAACAGTATTCCAAATACCGGTATCACACTTCCTTTTATCAGTTATGGTGGTACTTCGGCATCATTCCTCTTAGCAGAAATGGGACTTGCGTTAAGTGTTTCCAGAGGAATTCAGTTGGAGGGATAGGATATGATACGAGAAGAGCGCAGAAAGAAGAGAAGAAGAAAACATATCCTGATTGGATTTCTGACTACACTGTTGATTCTGGCACTGGCAGCACTCATTGTAATCAAGGTATTTACCGTAAAAAATGTCGAAGTAGAAGGCAATAAATTATACAGTGATGAGCAGATTAAGGAATGGGTCTTAAATGATGACTATTCCTGGAATACATTATATGTATATTTTAAATATCGTTTTTTTGATACACAGGAAGTTCCATTTATTGATACGATGGAGGTGAGTGTCAAATCACCGCATACCCTTCATGTAGAAGTATATGAAAAAGGACTGCTGGGCTACTTATATATGGATTCTCTGGGACAGAATGTCTATTTTGACAAAGATGGCTTTGTAGTGGAAATGTCTACAGATGTCATCGAAGGAGTACCGCAGATTACCGGACTGACTTGTGGGGATGCAGTACTTTATGAAAAGCTTGACGTAAGCGGAAAAGATACCCTAAAGGATTTGCTGGCAGTAACCCAGACCTTAAAGAAGTATAATCTGGTTCCGGATACCATCAATTATGATGACCAGGGAAATGTAACCCTGCAGTACGGAACGATTACGGTGAATCTTGGACAGGCAACCAGCCTTACGGAAAAAGTAGTTCGTATGGAGAAAATCATGCCAAATCTGGAAGGACTTACAGGCATTCTTCATCTGGAAGACTGGACAGAAGATACCACAGATATTACTTTTGAAAAGACGGCGTAATTTTTTCAAAAAAACAGAAAATATAGGTTGATTATTTTTACGAAAAATTATATGATAGAGTATATGAGTAAATAAAAGCATACTTTTTATGAGAAATCTGTAAAGTAGATTTCTCATAAATTACATATAGAATGAGGGAGAGAAGGAGGAACTACCTTGCTTGAAATTAAAACAACAGAAGCAGAATCCAGTGCTAAAATTATTGTAATTGGTGTTGGTGGCGCAGGTAATAATGCAGTAAATAGAATGATTGATGAAAATATTGGTGGTGTTGAGTTTGTTGGAGTAAATACCGATAAACAGGCATTACTTTTATGTAAAGCACCTACGTTGATTCAGATTGGTGAGAAGCTTACCAAAGGACTTGGAGCAGGAGCACAGCCGGAAGTTGGAGCCAAAGCTGCAGAAGAGAGTATGGAAGAACTGTCAGCAGCTATTGAAGGTGCAGATATGGTATTCGTAACCTGTGGTATGGGTGGCGGAACCGGTACAGGAGCAGCTCCTGTTGTGGCAAAGATTGCAAAGGATCAGGGAATTCTTACCGTTGGTGTTGTAACTAAGCCGTTTAAATTTGAAGCAAAAGCAAGAATGGTAAATGCTTTAAGCGGTGTTGACAAGCTTCGTGAGAATGTAGATACCTTGATTGTAATTCCAAATGATAAATTATTAGAGATTGTAGACCGCAGAACAACCTTCCCGGATGCATTAAAGAAGGCAGATGAGGTGCTTCAGCAGGCGGTTCAGGGAATCACAGACCTGATTAATATGCCGGCATTGATTAACCTTGACTTCGCAGATGTTCAGACTGTTATGAAGGACAAGGGTCTTGCACATATCGGTATCGGTATGGCTAAGGGTGATGATAAGGCAATTGAGGCAGTCAAACTGGCTGTTACCAGTCCATTGCTTGAGACAACTATCAATGGAGCAAGCCATGTTATTATCAATATTTCCGGTGATATTTCTCTTATGGATGCCAATGATGCAGCAAGCTATGTAGAAGATCTTGCCGGCGATAATGCAAATATTATCTTTGGTGCAAAATATGATGAGACTATGACAGATGCTGCAACGATTACTGTAATTGCAACAGGACTGGAAGAGAATGTAGCAAAAACCACTGCATCTTCTAATCTTATGTCCGGATTGAAATATCCAAATACAGCAGCAACCACCAGACCGGTCATTAATTCCGGACTTGTAAACCGTACTGCTAATGTTACAACCAACAGCAGTTTCGGAGCAACATCTACTCTGGGACAGACTGCTGCACAGCAGCCGGCTCCGGCAGCTTCTCCATTTATTGGAATTACCAAACCAAAGAGACCGGAAAGCACTGTTCATGAGAAGGATATTAAAATTCCGGAGTTCTTAAAGAGTACCAAAAAATAAGAACTATCATTTTGAAAAGGATAGCAATAAAATTATAGTGTAAGAGTAGAAAAGGAATTTGAAGTTCCTATATGATACGACGCTTAGAACATTTGAAATGTACCAGATACTGGTGACAGCCATTGTTCTAAGCGTTTTTTTGCGTTGTCAGGCATCCGTAAGAAGCTGCCGGTGGCAGTTTCTGTAGGTAAGATTTGCAGAGTGCATTACGTTTCTTTTGCAACTTCCCTGCCGGGCAGTCGGATTCTGTCAATGAAATGAAAGAATGGCGGCATCTGTTTTGACAAAATATGCAGAGGAAAGTTTGTATAATGCAGGAAAGGAAGGGAGGTGGCATGTATTTATGAGATATATTTAGATGTTCTTTTTGTCAATAATTTCCTGATGGATGTGCTGAATCTGTTCCTGACAGGCATTTTTTTGCGGAATCTCATACATAAGGGCAGGATACTGCTTGCTGCCTTATTTGGAAGTGGTATGGGAGTCATTTGTTTTCTGATGCTTTCATCCTATAGATTGTATCGGCTGATTATGTATGTACCGGTTCCGCTTGGCATGGTTATGATTGCATTTTTTACGAGGAAACATACGACACAAAGAGTCGCTTTTCTGATAAAAAACTGGCTTGGCTGTTTTTTGTTTTCGATTCTGACAGGAGGCTGCATGCAGTGGCTCAATAAGAGCCTTTTTTATGGGCGGCATTTTTATCTGGCAATGGTGCTGACGGCGGGAATTGCTGTGTCAGCATCCATAATATGGCGCAGCAGAAAGGAGAGAAGCCGGCATCTTTATCAGGTGCGTCTTTGTTATCATGAACATGAATTGCTGTTAGAAGCCTATTATGATACCGGAAATCTGCTGATCGACCCCTATGTGGGAAAACCGGTCAGTATCATAGATAAAGAGCTTCTGATGCCGATTTTCCGGGAAGATGAGCCGGTAGTACGACTGTTGCCATTTAGCAGTATGGGAGAGAAAAACGGCTTGGTAGAAGCACTTACCGTAGAAGAACTTTATATTAAAGAAGGAAAAAAAGAGCGGCAGATTTTACAGGCGGTGATTGCACTTGGAAGTCCATCGTTGTTTCAAAAGAAGGAATATCAGATGATTTTAAATTGCCATCTGCTATAGGATGGAATGTGAATAAGAGAGGAAAGAGGAGTTGTAATGTATTTAAAAGTAGATATACCGGAGCATTTTCAGTTTCGCATTGTGCGTAGTTTAAAAGATATGCTGCTTCGTAAGGAGACGGAGATTCACTATATCGGAGGGGCAGAAGTGCTGCCGCCACCGCTTCCGGCGAAAGAGGAAATGGAATGTATCGGACAATTGGTGAAGGAGCAGAGTGAGACTGCAAGAAAGAAATTAATCGAGCATAATCTGAGGCTTGTAGTATACATAGCGAAGAAATTTGACAATACGGGAGTAGGAGTGGAGGATTTGATTTCTATTGGAACCATCGGATTAATCAAGGCAATTAATACTTTTAATCCGGAAAAAAATATCAAGCTTGCAACCTATGCCTCCCGATGTATTGAAAATGAAATTCTGATGTATCTGCGTAGAAATAATAAGACGAAATTAGAGGTATCCATTGATGAGCCGTTAAATGTGGACTGGGACGGAAATGAATTACTACTTTCGGATATTTTAGGAACAGATGAAGATGTCATTTACCGGGATATTGAGACTGAGGTTGAAAAGAAGCTTTTGAATAAAGCAATTGAGCATTTAAGCGGCAGGGAGCGGACGATTATTGAACTGCGGTTTGGCATCAATTCGAAAAATGATAATGAACTGACCCAGAAAGAGGTGGCGGATTTATTAGGAATTTCCCAGTCCTATATTTCCAGGCTGGAGAAAAAGATTATGAAACGATTGAAGAAAGAAATTGTGCGATTTGAATAAAAAACGAATAAAATGTATACATTTTTTGTCCAATATGATAAAATGATACTATCATAAGTTCGACAATAAAGAGATGGCGAGGAGATGGTATTATGTTATTGGAGTTTTTAGGGGCTGCACATGAAGTAACTGGAAGTTGTCATTTTCTGCAATGTCAGGATAAGCGGATACTGGTGGATTGTGGTATGGAGCAGGGACCGGATTTATATGTGAATCAGGAGATTCCGGTGAATGCATCCAATATTGATTATGTGTTTGTAACACATGCCCATATCGACCATTCAGGCTTACTTCCATTGCTGTATAGTCATGGATTCCGGGGACAGATATTTGCGACAACAGCAACCAGCGAACTTTGTAATATCATGTTAAAGGACAGTGCACACATCCAGATGTTTGAAGCAGAGTGGAGAAACCGTAAGGCTAGGAGAGCCGGATTACCGGAAGTAGTGCCTCTTTACGATATGGATGATGCACAGGGGGTTTTAGAGCATTTTGTACCATGTGATTACAATAAAATCATTGAAATCTGTGATGGAGTAAAAATCCGGTTTGTAGATGCAGGACATCTTCTTGGTTCATCCAGCATTGAGGTATGGCTGACGGAAGAAGATAAGACCGTGAAAATTGTATTTTCCGGAGATATCGGTCATGGCAATAAGCCATTGATTAAAAATCCGCAGTTTATCGATGAAGCAGATTATGTATTGATTGAATCAACATATGGTGACCGGATACATGCAGATCCGCCGGATTATGCACCGGAACTTGCGGCAGTAATTAAGCGGACATTTGCAAGAGGTGGTAATCTTGTCATTCCGGCATTTTCTGTAGGTCGTACACAGGAAATGCTATATCATCTGCGACGGATTAAGACAGAACATCTGCTGCCGGAGTTTGAAGATTTTGAGGCCTATATCGACAGTCCGCTGGCTGTGGAGGCAACAAATATTTTCCATAAGAGTGTAGAAGACTGCTTCTCTGATGAGGCAAAGAAATTAGTGGAGCAGGGTATTAATCCGATTGGATTCCCGGGACTGAAAACGTCTGTTACCAGTGATGAATCTAAAATGATTAACTTCAGCAAGAAACCATTGGTTATCATTTCTGCTTCCGGTATGTGTGAGGCTGGCCGTATCCGCCATCATTTAAAACATAATTTGTGGAGACCGGAAAGCACGATTCTGTTTGTAGGATACCAGGTACCTGGAACCTTGGGTCATGCACTTTTGAATGGAGCCAAAGAAGTAAAACTTTTCGGTGAAAATATTCAGGTACATGCAGAAATTTTAAATCTTCCTGGTATCAGTGGCCATGCAGACCGTGATATGCTGACAAAATGGGCATCAGCATTTAAAAATCCACCAAAGCGTGTCTTTGTGGTACATGGTGAGGATAAGGTCTGTGATGAATTTGCAGAGCATCTGCATACGGAATTAGGCTATCAGGCGGTTGCACCATATAGTGGTGATACCTATGACTTATTAGAAAATGTCTGTGTTCATGAAGGAAACCGTGAACTGGTTGAAAAGAAGAAAGACAAACCGGCAAAGGCATCCTCTAATGTGTTTGCAAGACTGCTGGCGGCGGGTCAGAGGCTGCTTAGTGTCATTCAGAAGAATGAAGGTATCCCAAATAAAGAACTTGCGAAATTTGCTGACCAGATTAATTCTCTGGCAGATAAGTGGGACAGATAGGAAGTTGAAAAGGAACTTGGAAATAAAGAAATAGAAAAGTATCATGAAAAGTAACCAGAAAAGACATTCGTATCCGGGAAAATGCCTGTGCGGATGTCTTTTTTTACTCGAGAAACTCGCAAAGCGTGTTTCTCGCTACTTGCTGTCAAGCATTTACAAATGACTATGGAAAAAGAAGAAATATTCCGATATATAAGTGTAAGATAAAATGCAAGGAACAGATTACGAAATCAGGAGGAGATGCGATGGCAGTCAGACTGAATTTATTTTCCAATACGGAGCAGGATACAAAGAAGGTATCTACGGTGGAGGAATTGCCGCAGTATATGCTGAAATGCATTTATGATAATAATGTGGCAGAAGAAAGTGAAGAAGCAAAGCAGGAAAAAATGGCAAAAATCAAGCGGAAATTAGAGGCAGGAAAGAAACTGACCAAAGAAGAACTTTCCTGGCTTCAAAGAAATGACCCCATTGCCTATGCCCATGCAATACGTGTTCAGATGATTGCAGAGGAAGTGGAGAAAGAACTGAAAGCTGCAAAGAGCAAAGAAGAAGCAAATCGTATTGTTTCCACCGCTGTTTCCGGTATATCGGACGATGACCCGGATAAGGAATATATTGTGGCTGCGGTAAACAGAGTGTCAGATGAATTTCATAAATCCGGTGCCTATAGCAGACTGCCGGGAACTCAGGAAAGTGCAGAAAAGAGAAAGCAGAAAAAGGAAAATGGGATTTCTTTCAAGAGAGAGGATGAAAAGGAAGAACTGATGAACTGGAGTCCGTTGCAGGAAGTCATTGAGAAACTACCGACATTTACAGCCGGAGCATAGGATAAAATAAAAATCCGCATATCAGAGTATATCTGGTATGCGGATTTTTGATGAAATCGCATTAATATCCTAATTCTTCTCCGATGAGAATTACTTTAATTCTTCCCGGAATACCACTTCTTCTTGTGATAACAACCTGATTGCAGATACACTCCGGTGAGAGGCAGTCTGCGCACATTCCGGTGAGTGCACATGGTGTTTTCTTATTAAGACGGATGCAGTTGGCAGGAGTAGCAGTATTATGTACCCGGTCAAGAGCTTCGTCAACTGTTTTTACAACCTTATTCATACCGGCCATAACGATGACTTCCTTCGGGCCATAGATGAGTGCTGCAACCCGGTTGCCATTTCCGTCAATATTGACAAGCTGTCCGTCAGAAGTGATTGCATTGGAACTCATAAAATAATAATCTGCATTCAGACACTGATGATAAATTGCAGTTGTTTCTTCCGGTGTGGCAGCTTTGCTTCTGTCATAAAGAGTGATGTCAGTCTTATTTTGCAGAGCAGCCATCATACCACTTTCGGTTAAAGTCATGGAACCGCCAAAACCAACGGTTGCCTGTGTCGGCAGCATGGAAGTGGCAAGTGCAACGGCTTCTTCTTTGGTGGCACAGTAATATGCGTCAATCTGTCTTTTCTTGAATTTTTCAATCATGGACGTAGCGAGTGTTTCATAAAATTGTTTCTTTGGATCCATAAAGATACCTCCTTGATGCGTAAGTGTATGGTGAGAAAAATTCTTAATATACACCATACAAAATATATTACATCATAGGATGGGGATTTGGCAATCCGAAAAGTCAGATAGATTGTTTCATTGACAAAAAACATAAATGAGTACAAAATGGGTACAAATAAAGGATAAAAGATACATGTAAGAAAAGAGGAATCTAATGCAAAACGAAAATAAAATTACAATAGAAGAATGCCAGAAATTATTAGAGCAGAATCCCTTTGGAAGTCTGCTGCAGATGAAGATAACAGAGGCAGAGCAGGGAAGAATAAAAGCAGAACTGCCATTCAAGAAAGAGTTTACGAATATCTATGGAGATTTGCATGGTGGAGTATTATATTCGGCAGTGGATACCATATGCGGAATTGCGGCAGGAACCTATGGATATTATGTGACTACTGTGGACGGACAGATCCGCTATTTAAAAGCGGCGCGTGCAACAGAATATGTTACATGCACCGCCAAAGTGGTAAAGCCCGGAAGGAACATTACAGTAGTAGCATTTGAAATTACAGATGCAAATGGAATGCTCTTAAATACCGGTGATTTTACCTTTTATAATCTGAAAGAAAAAGAGATTTTATAAATTTTCATTTTTTAATGCATCCATGGTATTTTCAGAAGAAAGCTTACGCATGGAATAAATCATAGTTGCAGCAACCACTGTAAATACACTGCCAATAGCAATCACGAAGCTGTACCATGGAATAAAGAAACCAAAGTCAATGCCATCACAGACTGCCTGATAAATAAGCCAGGTGATTCCGATGGAAACCGGAAGTCCGTAAAGAAGCCCTTTGCAGCCATAGAGCAGACATTCAAACTGCATCATTTTGCGGAAGCCTTTCGGAGAAAGGCCGATGGATTTTAACATGGCAAATTCACGTTTCCGTAAAATAATATTGGTAGAAATTGTGTTAAATACATTGGCGGCCGCTATCAGGGAAATCAATGTAATAAATCCATAAGAGAAAATATTGATAACGGTAATTATGGCACGCTCACTTTCAATGGAATCCATATAGTCATAGATATCAGCTGAAATATTTTCGCTGTCAAAGAGCGTATTTAAATCTGTCTGTACCTGTTTGTGATTATCTGTCTTTATATAGTATGAATTTCCAAGTGTGCTATCCGGGTTCTGGCTGAGTGCCTGCCAGAGAGCATCCTTACAGGAATATGGAAAAATAAATTTCGCATAATCGGAAGGAGCACTGACACCAAAAGGAATTGTATCACTGAAAGTACCAGCGGTGACGGTGCAGGTATTTTTCACATCTTCGTCTAAAGAGGATAATACAATATCCTGCGAAGAAGGATTGGCGAAAATATTAATGTCATAGTATTTGTCATTGAATACATGAAGCCGGTCTATCAATACACCTGTTGGATGATCAGAATTCTGATAATCGGAAGAATTTTCGCCGATTTCTTTTAAATAATCTTCAAACAAATGATCCTCCACAAAATAAATCAAAGAGGTAAGCTCGTAGGAGTCATCTGCCGGGAGTGTATTGCTGTAATAAGCCTGTTCATAATCAGAATAGAAACTTTCAAATTCTTTCGAACAGTCTTCTTTGGCTACTGTAAAGCAGGCAGCGAAGCTGGCACCGTAAGAAGCCTTATCTACACCATCTAAAGCACGGATTTTTGTTAAAAGCGTATCCGGGTCATAGTTATTTTCGGAATATATCGTGCAGGAAAGTTCATAGCCGTTTCCGTTATAAATGCTGCCGGCGGAACGTGTCAGATAAGCACAAAAGCTGCTGGCAGAAATAAACAGCACAATACTTAAGAAAAGTGAGATAACAGTAGCACGGTATTTGCTGCGGCTTCGTTTATAGTTTTTGGCAGCAAGCATTCCTTCAAAGCCAAATAATTTTTCCGTAAGTGGAAATGTATGCACTTTTTTAGAACGGATGTTAATATCACTGGTCTGCCGGATGGCTTCTAAGGCAGATAACTTCATGGATTTCCGTGCCGGCAGGTAAGCAGAAATCAATACCGTAATAAAAGCGAGGGTGACGGCAATCACAATTCCGGCAACGGATGGCTGCAGGGTCAGGTGCAGTGTGGTGTCACTTCGGTACAGTATGGCAAGAGTATCACCAGTGAAATAGAAGGTAATGCCAATTCCAACTAAACCGAAGAAGATTCCAAGCGGAATACCGATAAGACACAGGAAAGCCGCTTCAAACAGGATGCTGTGAATCATCTGGTGTCTGGTTGCACCAAGGGATGAAAGCAGACCAAACTGTCTGGTTCGTTCGCTGATAGAAATGGAAAATGCATTATAAATCAGTGAGATAGAACCAAGTACGATAATTGCAATCAAAATAACTGCAAGACTGGTGACGGTGCGGTTTAAGGAATCCTCCATGGATGCTCCGTCAAGCCGCAGTAAATCATAGTTCATGGTATAAGAATATGGTGCATTCTGCTCTAAAAAACTGGATACATCTTTGCTGTTATAAAGACAGAAGTAGATATCCTGATAGGATGTCCGGGCAGAAGAGAGAGTCAGTGCTGTATAACCCGGAGCATGAAAGCTTTCAAAGGAAGGTCTGCTGTAAAAACCTACCACCTGATAAGTTTTTGACTCCGTATTTGTAATGGATTCTAACGGAATTACTTTTCCGTCTTTTGTTTTTTCTGACTTATTACCAAGCAGTGAAGTGTTATTATCTAAAACAAAACCTTCTTCATTGACACGTTCTCCGACATCCAGTGTAATTTCATCATTTAAGTTATAAGCAATGCCTCCGTCATAGGCAAGGTGCTCTGGAAGCAGAAGTTCAGAATCGTTTTCCGGCATCCGTCCTTTCGTGATGTGTACCGGAAGAAGAGTAGTAACATCATCCGTTACACCGCAGATATAAAGGTATGGTTTGTATTGGTTGGCGGAATCTTTAAGATCGGCATATCCAATATATTTTAAAGAAACAGAAGAGTCGATTTCATCATGGGAGAGAAAATCTTTTGACTCTGATTGGGTGACACGAAAAGCGGCACCCTGCCAGCTTCCTTCGGTATCAATGGTATATTCCTTCATAAATGCATGAAGAGAGCTGATGCTGCTGGTAACTGCGGTAAACATGGCAGTAGAAAGAATAATTCCGATAATCGTGACGATGGTACGGGTTTTATTCTTCTTTAAGTTGGTGAGTGTGATTTTGTGGAAGATATTCATGCACGAATCACCTCATCCCGTGTAATTTTGCCGTCTTCAATGGCAATGATGCGGTCTGCCTGAAGGGCAATGTTTTCATCATGGGTAATGACAATTAAGGTCTGGTTAAATTTCTGGTTGGAATATTTTAAGAGTTCCACAATTTCCTGGCTGTTTTTGGAATCTAAGTTTCCGGTAGGTTCATCGGCTAAAACCACAGCAGGAGCGTTCATTAATGCACGACCGATGGAGACACGCTGCTGCTGACCGCCGGAAAGCTGGTTTGGAAGATGATTTTCCCGTCCTTTTAAAGAGAGAATTTCCAGCAGTTCATTTAAATGCTCTTTGTTGACCGGGCGTCCATCCATGCGGACAGGAAGTGTCATATTTTCAACGACATTCAGTACCGGAATCAGATTATAGAACTGATAAATCAGCCCGACCTGCCGTCTGCGGAAGATGGCAAGCTGTTCCTCCTTTTGCGCATAGACATCAGTGCCCTCCATATAGACTTTGCCGGAGGTTGGTGTATCGACACCGCCTAAAATGTGAAGCAGTGTGGATTTGCCGGAACCGGATGGCCCGATGATAGCGAGAAATTCGCCTTTGTTGACAGAAAAAGAAACGTGGTCTAGGGCAACCACCTGATTTTCTCCTGTTCCATAGATTTTGGTGAGATCTTCAGCTCGTAAGATTTCCATAAGTAACTCCTTTCCATTTGATGCGATTCTAATGAGAAGTATAAGCATCCCGGATGACAGGAGCATGACTTTTCAGTGACAGTTCTGTCACTTTTTATAGAATTTCAGGATAAAACGTGCACCGCCTTCTTTACGGTTTTCTGCTTTTAAGGTTCCGTTTTCTTTGGAAACAATCATACGGGAGAGGGAAAGACCGATGCCAATGCTCTGACCGGTGGCATTTTTTCCTTTGTAAAAGCGTTCAAAAAGATGCGGGATATCTTCCTGCAGAAAACCACTTCCATTGTCTTCAATCACGATAGAAACATAGATTGGATTGTCGGTAACCATAACATCAATCCTGCCACCGGAAGGCGTGTGCTCCATGCAGTTCTTTAAGATATTTCCAAGGGCTTCCGCCGTCCATCGTAAATCCGTAGAAAAAGAAAAATCCTTCGGCTCTATGGTTTCATGATACTGGATATCGCGAAGCTCCAATGGAATAAGCAAAGGTGCAGCCGCAGTGGAGAGCAGTTCTTTGGCAGAAGTTTCGGTCTGGTGAAAAGTAATGGTTCCTGCGTCCATGGAAGATAATTTCAGCAAAGTTTCAATGAGCCAGTCCATCCGGTCAATTAGCATGGATAATTCCCGCAGGGATTCCCTTCGCTTCTCATCGGAAAGAGCCGGCTCTTTTAAGAGAGTCAGCAAAAGACGGATGGAAGTAAGGGGAGAGCGGAGCTGATGGGAAATATCAGCCATGGCATCCGCAAGATATTTTTTATCGTTTTCAAGAGCCTGATTCTGTTCCACAAGGCGTCTGGTCAGCTTGGCAAGCTCATTTTGTAAAATTGCAAGTTCTCCTTCCATATAGTCGCTGAAATCACCACTGCTGTTACTGTGCAGCATCGCATCTAACTGCTGACTTAAGGATTCCACCTTCCGGTAACGTTTTCTGGTGAAAATAATAAAAATAAGAATGAAAATAAGTGATGCAAAAAGGATGATTACACCACAGATGGTATCAAAATAAAATCCGATACCTGCAAAGATAAAGCATACAAGCAGTTGCAGAAACAGGCATTTTTTGATTTCGGGATTGCGTAAAAATTTCATAAAGACTCCTTTGGGAAAATACATTTTCATCGGTTATTATGGTACTCATATTTATAACAGGCGTTTTTTGCAGTTCAATTAGTCACCAAGCTTATAGCCCAGTCCGCGGATGGTTTTGATATATTCCGGGTGTGCCGGGTCGGCTTCGATTTTTTCCCGGAGCCTTTTGATGTAGACGGTAAGGGTATTATCATTTACAAATTCCCCTGCCATATCCCAAAGTTCATCTAAGAGACGGCTTCGTGTAAGGACAATGCCCTGGTTGGAAAGAAAGAGTAAAAGCAGCCGGTATTCCAGGGCGGAAAGAGTCAGTTCCACATTATTCTTATAGACCAGTCCACGTACGGTATCAGCTTTCAGTTCATGATATTCCAACGGCTGGCTGCCACGGTGATAGCGGCGGAGAACACTGTTCATTCTGGAAATCAGTTCTCTCGGCCGGAAGGGCTTGGGAATATAATCATCGGCACCAAGGTCAAGCCCGGCAACCACACTATATTCATCATCCGATGCCGTCAGAAAAATGACAGGAATATCAGAGTTTGCCTTGATGGCACTGCACAAAGAAAAGCCGCTTCCATCCGGCAGGGAGACATCAAGCAGCGCTAAGTCAAAGTGATACTGCCCGGAATCTAATAAATCGATGGTTTCCTTTTGGTTATTCGCAGAAGTAACCTGAAAACCCTCCTGATTCAGGAAAGTGCGTAAATTAGAAACGATACTTGTATCATCATCTACAAGAAGTACATGTGTCATGTTTTCTTCTCCTTACAATTAATTTATAGAAGGCGCGGATTGACAAAATACTTGCATAAAATAATTTCGGTTATCCGGAGGATATTTGTTTATGGGATGGAAAATGCCAGTTGTTCTTAGCTGCATGTTTTGCTTGATGATAAACTGTCTTTCCGCTTGCTTTGACCGGATATCTGCACTGTCCGCCGGGTGCGGATGCGGTATAAGACCTGTAAGGGGCACTAGGAATTTCGACAGGCAAAATATTTTGTCCGGCAACCGGTGCAAATTCACATCCATGTTCATATGCACCTCGCTGGCACGTCCATGTGCCAGCGTTGCCTGTTGCCGGACGAAATTCCAAGTGCCCCTAACAGCCCTTCTTAGGCATCCGCACTTCGACGGACGGTACAGATAGACTGTCAAACATTGGAAAGACGGTTTTTACAGGCAAAAGCAAAATATGCAGCTTAGAACTACGGTATTTTATATCCAAAACAAATATCCTTTGGATAACAGGATTATTTTAACAAGGATTATATAGTGTCAATCCGCCACGTTTATAAAAGTCATTGTAGCATAAAGAAACTTGCATTTGCAAAAGAAACAGTATAAGATGGACAGTTGTGATGAAAAATAAGCTGGTAAAGGCAAGAGGGATAGACAGATGAAGCAGAATTTAAAGAAAATGATTTCTTATTATAAACCATATCTTGGCGTATTTTTTATCGATATGTTTTTTGCACTGTTAGCAGCAGTGGCGGCACTGGTGATTCCGCTGATTGTACGGTATATTACATCAACAGTGGTATATCTGCCGGAGCAGGATGCAGTAAAGACAATCGGAAAGCTTGCTTTGTTTATGGTGGCGTTAGTAGTCATTCAGTGTTACAGCAATTATTATATTTCTAATAATGGTCATGTAATGGGTGCCAAAATAGAATATGATATGCGGGCAGAAATATTTGCTCATTATCAGAAACTGTCCTTTGCATTTTATGATAATCAGAAGGTCGGACAACTGATGGCGAGAATTACCACGGACCTTTTTGATATCAGCGAACTGCTGCACCATGGACCGGAAAATATTGTGATTTCCCTGATTAAGATAATTGGTGCATTTGTTATTATGATGGGAATCAGTCCGAAGCTTACAGTGGCGACATTTGCACTGGTACCGTTTATGATAGCGTATGCATATTTCTTTAATAAGCGTATGAAAAAGGCATTCCGGCAGAACCGTATTAAGATAGCGGATATCAATAGCCAGATAGAGGACAACCTTTCCGGTATCCGCGTAGTAAAATCCTTTGCGAATGAAGAAGTCGAACAGGAAAAATTCAGCCGCGGAAACAAAGGCTTCTTAGATGCCAAGAAGAACAGCTATCTCTTTATGGGTGGTTATCAGGCGGGATTGACTGCATTTACCACGTTGATTACCGTAGTAGTGGTGATTGCCGGAGCACTGTGGATTCCGGGTGGCAGTGTGAGCATTACAGATTTGATTACGTTCCTTTTATATATCAATGTATTTACCGAGCCGGTTAAGACGCTGATTGATTTTACCGAGCAGTTCCAGAATGGATATTCCGGCTTTGAACGGTTTATGGAGATTCTTTCCATTGAACCGGATATTTCGGATGAGGAAAATGCCATTGTCATGGAAAATGTGCGGGGAGAAGTAGAATTTCAGGATGTTTCCTTCCGGTATGAAGAACATTTAAGCCGCGTTTTAAGGCATATAAATCTGAAAGTTCCGGCAGGAAGCTACGTGGCACTGGTGGGAACTTCAGGTGCCGGAAAGACAACACTTTGCAGCCTGATACCAAGATTTTATGATGTGTCAGAGGGCAGAATTTTAATTGATGGCTGTGATATCCGCCACTATAAATTAAAAAGTTTAAGAGACCACATTGGCATTGTCCAGCAGGATGTTTATTTGTTTGCCGGAACCATTTTTGAAAATATTGCTTATGGCAAACCGGATGCGACAAGGCAAGAAGTCATTGAGGCAGCAAAGAATGCCAATGCCCATGAATTTATTTTATCACTGCCGGATGGTTATGATACAGATATCGGACAGCGGGGTGTAAAACTTTCCGGCGGTCAGAAACAGCGGCTCTCCATTGCCCGGGTATTTTTAAAGAATCCGCCGATTCTTATTTTTGATGAAGCAACCTCAGCACTGGATAACGAAAGTGAAAAGGTGGTACAGGAATCACTAGAGAAGCTGGCGAAGAACCGGACAACATTTGTAATTGCCCATAGGCTTTCTACGATAGAAAATGCAGGGCGTATTCTGGTGCTGACTGAGCAGGGAATTGAAGAAGAGGGCACCCATGAGGAGCTGCTTGCACGGAATGGAATTTATGCAGGGCTTTATCATACCCATTGATATTGAGAAAAGCTATTTATAAAATTTGTATGAAGTTCACGCGGTTTGCTTGAGAAATTTTACTTTTTCTGCTATATTGCAATAGGTAGACAAATCAATTCAGTGTGAAATACACTTTAATTATTAGAAAGAAGGATGTTAAAATGACAAAAATTGATATTATTTCAGGCTTCTTAGGAGCTGGAAAGACCACATTTATCAAGAAAATGATAGAAGAGGCTTTTGTTGGTGAGAAGCTGGTACTGATTGAAAATGAATTTGGTGAAGTCGGTATCGACGGCGGATTCTTAAAGGATTCCGGCATTGAGATTACCGAGATGAACTCAGGATGTATCTGCTGTTCCCTGGTAGGAGACTTTGGAAAGAATTTAAATGAAGTAATTACTAAATTCCATCCGGACCGTATCTTAATCGAGCCGTCAGGAGTTGGTAAACTTTCTGACGTAATGAAATCTGTTATTGATGTAGAAAAAGAGCAGGATGTGAAATTAAATGCACTGGTTACAGTTGTAAATGCAAAGAAAGCATCCAAACAGATGAAAGCCTTTGGCGAATTCTTCAATAACCAGATTGAATTTGCAACAACAATCGTATTAAGCAGAACCCAGAGCACAACACCGGAGCAGTTAGAACTTTGCGTAAAACAGATGCAGGAATTAAATGGCAAGGCTGCAATCATTACAACTCCTTGGGATGCCATCAAAGGTGAACAGATTCTCAAAGTTATGGAAGGACAGGACTCTCTTGAGATGAAACTTCTTGCAGAGGCACATCATAAAGCAGAAGAGGAAGAGCATGAGCACCATCATGACCATGACCACGAAGAACATGAACACGGTCACGACCACGAAGAGCATGAGCACCATCATGACCATGACCACGAGGAGCATGAACACCATCACGACCACGACCATGAGGAGCATGAACATCATCATGAGCATGGCGAGAACTGCACCTGCGGATGCCATGACCATGACCACGAACATCATCATCACCATCATGCAGATGAGGTATTTACAAGCTGGGGCAAAGAGACTCCGCATAAATTTACCCGTGAGAAGATTGAAGAGGTATTAAAGACCTTATCCGAGAGCGAAGAGTATGGCATGATTCTCCGCGCAAAAGGAATGGTAGAGGATGTCAATGGTTCCTGGATTTACTTTGATATGGTTCCGGGCGAGTATGAATTAAGAGATGGAGAGCCGGATTACACCGGAAGACTCTGTGTCATTGGTTCTAAGATTGACGAACACAAGATTGAAGAATTATTCGGCATTGCATAATGCCCGTCAGATAGGAAAGGGGAAACCATGCAGGAGATTCCAGTATATTTATTTACCGGATTTATGGACAGCGGTAAGACCACATTAATCAAAGAAACACTCTTTGAAAATGATTTCGGCGGGGACAACCGTACGGTAATTATTGTCTGTGAAGACGGTGATGAAGAATATGATGAAGCAAAATTAAATACCATTAATGCGAAGGTTGCAATGATTGAGGAGCAGGAAGATTTTACAACAGAGACCTTGCAGAAAATTCAGGAGACATACAAACCGGAGCAGATTTTTATTGAGTATAACGGTACCTGGGATATCGCTACTTTGCTTGAAACAAAGATGCCGGATGGCTGGGTAATCGTACAGTCCTTGGCAACCGTAGATGCCACTACATTTGAAATGTATCTTGCTAATATGCGTGCCATGATTATGGAGCAGTTGTTTAAGGCAGATGTAGTAATCTTTAACCGTTGTGATGACAATACACCAAAGGGCAAGTTCCGCCGTGCCGTAAAAGCACAGAACCGTCCGGCACAGATTGTATACGAGCGTGCCGATGGAACAATTGATGAGAGTGCCGATGAAGAACTGCCATTTGACATCAATGCAGATGTCATTGATATTACGGATGCAGATTATGCAATCTGGTATATGGATGCACAGGATAATCCGAAGAAATACGATGGCAAGAAAATCAAATTCCTTGCGTTGGTATATAATCCGGAAAAGATGAGCAGGAAGGGCATGTTTGTGCCGGGACGTTTTGCCATGACCTGTTGTGTAGAGGATGTCCAGTTCTTAGGATTTAAATGCAAATATCCGAAGTCGGAAGAAATCGGTCACAAATCATGGATAAATATTACCGCAGAAGTTCATGTGGAATTTGCCAAGGAATACAGAGGAAAAGGACCTGTCCTTTATCCGGTATCCATCGAGCCGGCAGAGAAGCCGGAAGATGAACTGGTATATTTCTCATAAAAAAGTGTTGACAATGTGAAAGAAAAGTATTATTCTAACTTCAATAAGAGAAACCGTTGAGAAAGAGTAGTAAGCTTGATTGGAAATCAAAGAGAGCTGCAGGTGGTGGAATTGCAGTATGGAAGATTTTGCTGAATGGACTTTCGAGGGTGGCCTGAATTAACAGTAGGCGTCACCGGGAACCGAACCCGTTACCAATCCGGCATGTATGATTCGTACATGAATGAGTGGACAATTCGTCAATATGAGTGGTACCGCGATAATAAGATTTTATTACCGTCTCAAGCATAAGCTTGAGGCGGTTTTTTACTGTTGGAAAATAGTAAAAGCGCTTTCTCTTATGAACAACAATAAATCATATAAGAAAGAAGAGGTAGTAATTATGAAGAAGAAAATGATGGCAGCAGTATTAACAATGGCTATGGCAGTAGCAGCAATGGCAGGATGCGGAAGCAACAGTGCATCCAATGATGCAGCAACAACAGAGAAGGCTGCAGCAGATGGTAAAGTTTATAAAGTAGGTATCGTACAGTATGTAGATGATGCTTCTTTAAATCAGATTGAGAAAGCAGTAGAAGCAGAGCTGGATGCAAAAGCAAAAGAGCTCGGTGTTACTTTTGATTATAAAGATTATACTTACAATGGTCAGGCAGATTCTTCTACCTTAAACCAGATTGCAACAGACCTGGTTGCAGAAGATGTAGATGTGATTATTCCAATCGCAACACCAACCGCAATGATTATGCAGGCAGCAACAGAAGAAAATCAGATTCCAGTTGTATTCTCTGCAGTCAGTGATCCGGTTACCGCAGGACTTGTTGAAAGTATGGATAAACCTGGTTCCAATATCACCGGAACATCGGATGCATTAAATACAGAAGCAGTAATGGACTTAATGTTTGCAGCAAATAAAGACATTAAAAAAGTAGGTCTTTTATATAATAAGAGTCAGGATTCTTCCACTGTTCCAATTCAGGACGCAAAAGATTATCTTGATAAAAAGGGCGTTGAATATGTAGAAAAAACAGGAACAACCAATGATGAAATTTCTCTTGCAGCAGATGCATTAGTTGCAGCCGGTGTAGATGCCGTATTTACACCAACCGATAACACCGTAATGACAGCAGAACTTGCAATTTATGAGAAATTTGTAGAAGCAGGCATTCCGCATTATGCAGGAGCTGACTCCTTCGCATTAAACGGAGCTTTCTGTGGATTCGGTGTAAACTATGTTGACCTTGGTACTGCAACAGCAGATATTGTAGTAGATATTTTAGTAAATGGGAAAGATCCTGCAACAACAGCAGTACAGACCATGAGCAACGGAATCGCAACTGTAAATACAGATGTGGCAAGCCAGCTTGGAATTGATTACAGCGTATTTGACGGTATGTGTGAAAAAGTAGTAGAGATTCAGACCGCAGAAGAGTTTGAATAAAAAGATAAAACGATAGTATGATAAGATAGTCAGGGGGATTAAAGAATGGGCTCCATATTTACAATATCCATTTTACAAAGTGCATTAGAGCTAGGGTGTATATACGCCCTGGTTGCACTGGCATTGTTTGTTTCATTTTCCATATTAAATATTGCAGATTTGTCAACCGATGGCTGCTTTACCTTAGGCTGTGCCGTATGTGCCATGGTAACGATACAGGGTCATCCGATTCTGGCACTGGCAGCAGCAATGTTAGCCGGTGTATGTTCCGGATTTATCACAGCATTTCTGCAGACAAAGCTTGGAATTGAATCAATTCTGGCAGGAATCATTGTAAATACGGGACTCTATACCATTAATATTGCAGTCATGGGATTTGCTTCCCAGGTGAACCTGTTTAACTGCAATACCATATTTACCATGGCAAAAAATGCCATTGGTGGTGGCTGGTATAAACTGATTGTGGCAGCATTAATCGTACTGGTAATCGGCGTGATTTTATCCGCATTTTTAAATACCAGATTAGGTCTTTCCATCCGGGCAACCGGTGATAATGCTGACATGGTAAAAGCCTCCAGCATTAATCCATCCTTTACGATTACCGTAGGTCTTTGTGTAGCCAATGCAATGACTGCATTATCCGGCGGTGTATTAGCACAGTACCAGAAATCCTGCGATATCAACCTTGGAACCGGTATGGTAACTATCGCACTTGCCAGCCTGATTATCGGAGAATCCATTATCGGAAAAGGCTCCATGTTCCGCAGAGTATTAGGCGTTGTATTAGGAAGCTGTCTCTATCGTTTCTTAGTAGCCGTTGCATTAAGACTGAATGTTCCGGCAGAGGCATTGAAACTGGTTTCTGCAATTATCGTAGCAATTGCAATTGCATTCCCGTTCTTAAAGAAGAAGGTAGCGTTTGTCAGACAGAAGAGCGCAGCACAGAAGAAATTAAAAGACAATATGCGTCTGGCGGAAGCAAATACAAAGGAAATGGGAGGTGACCGATAATGTTAGAAATGAAGCATGTATCTAAGACATTTAATCCGGGAACCGTAAATGAAAAGAAAGCATTGTGTGATTTGAACCTGGTTCTTGAAGATGGAGATTTTGCTACAATCGTAGGAAGTAATGGGGCAGGAAAATCAACTACATTTAATGCGATTACAGGTGCGTTCTATGTAGATGAAGGACAGATTATTCTAGATGGAGAGGATATTACATATAAGAAAGAATTTTTGCGCAGTAAAGTCATTGGTCATCTGTTTCAGGACCCGTTAAAGGGAACAGCACCACATATGACCATTGAAGAAAATATGGCACTGGCATATCTTCGTGCATCCGGAAAAGAAAATGCATTTTTCAGCAGAATCCGTAAATCCGATAAAGAAAAATTCAGAGAACTGTTATCCCAGCTTGATATGGGTCTGGAAGACAGAATGAAGCAGCCGGTTGGATTGTTATCCGGCGGTCAGAGGCAGGCACTTACCCTTCTGATGGCAACGATGGTGACCCCGAAGATTCTTCTTTTGGATGAGCATACGGCAGCACTTGACCCTGCAACCGCAGAGAAAGTATTGGAACTGACGAAAAAAATTATTGCAGAGCATCATATTACCTGTCTTATGGTAACCCATAATATGCATCAGGCACTAGAGCTTGGCAACCGGATTCTGATGATGGATTCCGGAAATATTGTCCTTGATTTAAAGGATGAAGAGAAGAAGAAAATGACGGTAGACAGCCTTTTAGAGCAGTTCCGCATCCAGGCAGGAAAGCGTCTTGACAATGACAGAATTTTAATGTCAGCACAGTAAAAATAGAAATTGGTAAATTTTTTTTAAGAAACAAGTGTCGGAAAATGTTGATTTTCTGACACTTTTCCTATATGATTAAATCTAGTGGTCTGGAATTCCACAAGTTGATGTAAACAAAGTATGGAGGTATAGTATGTATCCTATTATAAAAAAGGAAAAGCTGGCAGATAAGATTTATCTTATGGATGTCAAAGCAGAGCGGGTAGCAAAGTCTGCAAAGCCAGGACAATTTGTAATCGTGAAAATCGATGAAGAAGGTGAGCGTATACCACTTACCATCTGTGATTATGATGAGAAAGCCGGAACTGTAACAATTGTATTCCAGACAGTTGGAGCATCTACAGAGCGTATGGCATATTTAGAGGAAGGAGATGCATTCCAGGATTTTGTTGGACCACTGGGCTGTCCATCCGACCTTATTGAGGAAGATATAGAAGAGTTAAAGAAAAAGAAAATTGTATTTATCGCCGGAGGTGTTGGAACAGCACCGGTTTACCCACAGGTAAAATGGTTACATGAGCATGGGGTAGACTGTGATGTTATCATGGGTTCTAAGACCAAGGATTTATTAATTCTGGTAGAAGAAATGCGTAAAGTTGCAACTAATCTTTATGTAACAACCGATGATGGTACTTATGGCTTCCATGGAATGGGAACCAACCAGTTACAGGAATTATGGGATAAAGGTGTTCGTTACGATCATTGTGTTGCCATCGGACCAATGATTATGATGAAATTCGTTTGTAAACTGACCAAGGAGCTTGGCATTCCAACTGTTGTATCCATGAATCCGATTATGGTAGACGGAACCGGAATGTGTGGAGCATGTCGTCTTATGGTTGGCGGCGAAGTAAAATTCGCATGCGTGGATGGACCGGAATTTGACGGACATCAGGTAGATTTCGACCAGGCAATGAAGAGACAGCTTCAGTATAAGACAGAAGAAGGCCGTGCAATGTTAAAATTGCAGGAAGGCAATACCCATCATGGTGGATGCGGTCAGTGCGGAGGTGACAAATAATGGAAGGATTAACAAGAGTACCTGTACGTGAACAGGAGCCAGAGGTACGTGCAGCAAACTTTGAAGAAGTTTGTCTTGGCTATAATGAAGAAGAAGCAGTAGCAGAAGCAAAACGCTGCTTAAACTGTAAAAATGCACAGTGTATGAAAGGATGTCCGGTTTCCATTAATATTCCGGCATTTATTGCACAGGTGAAAGAAGGCAACTTCGAAGAAGCTTATCATATTATCAGTGAATCATCTGCACTTCCTGCTGTATGTGGCCGTGTATGCCCACAGGAGAGTCAGTGTGAAGGAAAATGTATCCGTGGTATCAAGGGTGAGCCGGTTGCAATCGGTAAATTAGAGCGTTTCGTAGCTGACTGGGCAAGAGAGCATGGAATCAAGCCTAAGAAAGCAGAAAAATTAAATGGACATAAAGTAGCAGTTATCGGTTCCGGCCCTGCAGGTCTTACCTGTGCCGGTGATTTGGCAAAGCTTGGCTATGATGTTACTATTTTTGAAGCTTTACATGAAGCCGGTGGAGTATTAATTTACGGTATTCCGGAATTCCGTCTTCCAAAGTCAAAAGTAGTTGCAGCAGAAGTAGAAAATGTAAAAGCTTTAGGTGTTAAGATTGAGACCAACGTTGTCATTGGTAAAGCAGTTACCATTGATGAATTAATGGAAAAAGAAGGATTCGAAGCTGTATTTATCGGTTCCGGTGCAGGACTTCCAAGATTTATGGGAATCCCTGGCGAGCAGGCAATGGGAGTATTTTCTGCAAACGAATTCTTAACCAGAAATAACCTGATGAAAGCATTTCGTGATGACTACGATACGCCAATCAAAGCCGGAAAAAAAGTTGTTGTAGTTGGTGGTGGTAACGTTGCAATGGATGCAGCCCGTACCGCAAAACGTCTCGGCGCAGAGGTACATATCGTATACCGTCGTGGCGAGGAAGAGCTTCCAGCAAGAAAAGAAGAAGTACATCATGCAAAAGAAGAAGGCATTATCTTTGACCTTCTGCAGAATCCTACTGAAATCTTAGTAGACGAAGACGGCTGGGTAAAAGGCTGTCGTGTCATTAAGATGGAATTAGGTGAGCCGGACGCATCCGGAAGAAGAAGCCCGGTAGAGATTCCAGGTTCTGAATACGAAATCGAGGCAGATACCGTAATCATGTCTCTTGGTACCTCTCCAAACCCATTGATTTCATCCACTACCAAGGGTCTGGACATCAACCGCAGAAAATGTATCATTGCAGAAGAAGAGACTGGAGCAACCTCCAAAGATGGCGTATACGCCGGTGGAGATGCAGTAACCGGAGCAGCAACCGTTATCCTTGCCATGGGTGCAGGAAAAACTGCAGCAAAGGGAATTGATGAATTCTTACGCAATAAATAAAGAATAAAGCATAATAATATATGCTTAAGGGACGCAGGATTTTTCTGCGTCCCTTTTTTACTTTATAGGAAATTTCTCAAATCGTCAGAAATAGTGTATAATAAACTGGAAATAAAAAATGACATGACAAAAGAGCGAATGTTGGATTCGCCATGACGTTGTTTATGAAGTTTTTTGTTTTGGTTTAGGGTAGCTGCACTATCTGACTATGGAGAAAGAATTATTATGAGCATGGATTTATCCATATTTCATAACCTTTCGATATTGTTCAAATAGTGCAGTTTTTTTGTGGTAAACTTCTAAAACCAACATAGAAGTACCACATTCGGAACAACAGAGAGGGTCGTATCCGAAAGAGAGAAGGATGGAGTGCTGCCAATCCTGAATAGAACGCAGGAAACGTTGTTTTTTAGCAGAAATACATTTACGAAGTTTCTTTTCATGTTTGTGATGTTTTGCATATACCCCATAGTAGCGAAGCATTTTGAAATGTTTTTCAGGGATGTGGACAATCAGTTTCTGGATGAAGTCCAAAGCAGGAATAGTTTCAGTAACAGTTTTGTTGTCTTCGTGTCTGGTGTAATGAAAGGTTACATTTTCACCGTCATAATCATCAATACGGGATAAGTATAAGATGGTTGTCGGGACTTTCAGAGAAATTGTTTTCTATTGAAAGTAGAACTGTTGAGGATGATGATTTGTTCTTTGAATGTATTGAACGGATCAATCCCCCTTCTCTGTATAAGAAAACAAAAGAAGTTTACTATACACCCGAAGCAGGAGCATATAAAGGGTGGGATAAGAGCGCAGTGGAGAGAATTCTGAAAAGTGAAACTGCTATCAGAAAAATATTGAATAACCGTTTTTATCTCGGAGAAATGGCATATGGAAAATCGGTCAGAAAGTCCGTAGGAAGTCAAAACGGTATTGCTGTACCGAAAGAAGATTGGAAAGTAATTCGGAATCACCACGAGGCACTCATTTCAGAAGAAATATATGAGCAGGTATCGTCATTCAGACTGGATTATTCTACAAAAAGAAACAGAGAGAAACATCCGCTTACAGGGAAATTGTATTGCGGTGGATGCGGTTATTCCATGATTTATAAACCGCTGCACGAAAAGAACCGTTACAGGCGGTTTGAGTGCCGAAAACATGCTCTGTTGCAAATTCCGGATTGTTGCACTTACATGAATGCTGATCTATTCGAAGAAACCGTATTGATGATGCTGAATAAAGAGTTAATGCTTCGTGGAAATGCTATGAAACAGAATGAAAGCCTATCTTCATTTCAACGGGCAGGCATCCAGTCATTGAAAAAGAAACTGGAGGAATGCAGACAGGAACAAAAGCAGATTCGGGCAGAAAAGGATAATTTGTATGAACAGTATGCTTTGAAAGCAATCAGTAGTGAGGAGTATCAGAAACGTTCAAACGAGCTGACAGAGCGCTTATCTTCAGTATCCGTAAAGGAATCTGATACAGCGGGAAAGCTTTCTGGATTGGAAAGTGAATACCAGAAAGCAGAGGCTGATATGAAGCAGATTATCCGGTATTCGCATATTGAAGAACTGACGCAGGAAGTGGTTGATACTTTTATTAGAAGAGTTTATGCTTATAAAGACAAAAGGATAGAGATTGAGTGGAATTTCAGTATGAGAAGAATCTGATTGATGTAGCATAATGAAAAATACAAGAGGGATAAATATGATTGAGTACGAAAAACAAATAAGTGAGTATTTAGTGCAACAAATATATACGATACTAAATAAAGTGTGTAGTACATCATATGATGTGCCTAAATACAAAATTACATTTAATTTTGAAACAGCGGAAGATATAAATCAATATGTTTTTGAAGGGACTATATATAAAGGTAATCAAAAAGGTTTAAAGATTAGAGGCGATAATATTTCCCTAGAGCAAACGGATGAAAAGGATGTTATTCAGGTCAGTGAACTTTGTCAGGAGCATGAGTTGGTATTATGGTATTATTTTGAAAATTCCAGATTATGCATGATTTTTGATGTACCTAAAAAACCATATATTAATATACTTTTTGATTATTTTATTAAAGCCTACATATCTACGAAAGAAGAGTATTTGCAGAAATTGTTAAAGCATCCCACTCATTATAAAAATATAAATAGTTTTTTTTACTTCTCTGGTAGGTCAAGATTTTATGAGTTGAGTTGTGAAGTTGAGGAAGAATTGATTATTTCAAGAGCAGTAACTGAGTTCTTTTTCTTTTGTTATGATATTGACATTAATTTTGTGACATTTCTGTCGTGTCAAACATATGAAGGCGAAAGTGCAAGTTGCAATATATATTTTTCACGTCGGAGTTCTGGAAGAGGAAAACGAAATGCTCATTTATTAATTAAATTTCGGGATAGTATTGAATTTACAGTTGATAATGTAAGAAGAATTAGAAAGATAATGGAAGTGGCAAGATACCCATTAAATCTGGTAGTTGGTAGTGGAAAAAGGATAATAGGTTATACGGATGAGTTGCCAAGAAGATATGAGGGAAAAGTAAGTATATATGGGAAACTATTTTGGAAATTTTCATTAGCTGGTGCTGAATTGACTTATAATGAAGGTGTATATAGGTTGGTTCCTGTAATCAAGCAAGAAAGTGGAATATCAAATGCTATAGTTTGTCAACTTTCAAAGGAACAAAATGAACGAATAAATCAGGTTATACTTGAGGCAAAAATGCAGACACATGGAACAACTTTGATATTTGGTAATTTTAAAGATATAAAGAATGAAGCCATAAGATTATCTAATTACGGTAGAGGAATGTTGATTTCTCCGGTAGACTTGATAGAACAGAGAGAAGTAATAACGAATATAACAGCAATAGATGGGGCAATCATGTTAGACTATGAGTGTCGATGTTATGCAATTGGTGTGATTCTTGATGGAGATATGGTAATCAAAGGAAAACCAGAAAGAGGAGCAAGATATAATTCTGTGACCAATTATGTTGAAAGGCAAAAAAAAGCCGGAAGAAACTTTTTGGCAGTTGTGATTTCCGAGGATAGAACCATTGATTTATATCCCGATGAGGAGTAACTAAATTAGATATGTTTAGCAATAATTTACCATCAATTTTCACATGGCTTAGCAATTATTTCATATCACCTAAACCAAGTTATGCGGGTTAGCGAAATATTTACTTGAAAAAAGTTAAAAAAGTTCGTGACAATAACTTGACATCAACGGGGTCAGGGGAGCTGAGAGTGTCGAAGACACTTTTTTACTGTAAGCAAAATCCATATTTATTACAGAAATTATCTGATTAATGGTAATTCTGACCTATTGCGCCATTTACTAAAGTAATATAAAATTATATAATATTATATAAAATAATTAACTTCAAAGGAGAAAGAAATGAAAAAGAGACTATTAATTCTAGGAATGATTTTTACAATGGCTGTGTCATCAGCAGGCTGTGGAAGTTCGTCATCAGACAATGCAGGTAAGACAGACCAAACAAAACAAACAGCAGATGTGCAGGACAGCCAGAAAGACACATCTTCAAGTGATAAGTCTGATAATAAGAATGATACTAGTTATAAATCAGCAGATGAAATTACAATGGATGATTTGATGAGTCATGATGAGACTCCGGCAGAGGATTTTGAGTTAATTGACAACTCAGATGAAATAGTAATAGAGAAGTATGTTGGTAAGGATCCAATTGTAGTTATTCCAGATGAGATTGATGGAAAGAAAGTTGTAGATTTTGATAAAACATTTTGGAATAATAAAATTGTTGTTGCGATACGTGTTGGTAATAATGTTACTGAAATAAAGAAAATGGCATTTTCTAATTGTGAGAACTTGAAATATGTTGTTTTAGGAGAGTCGGTTAAATCATTAGGAAGTAATTCATTTGCAAATACTAATATTAAAGAGATTGAATTAAACGATGGATTGCAGAAAATTGGTGAAGATGATACTAATAATACTGTTGACGCACCTGATAGTAATTATGGCATGGATTTAAAAATTCCTGACAGCGTTACAGAAATACATGTAAGAGACTTTAATCTTATTGTTAAGTCGGGATCTCAGGCTGAACAGTATGCAAAAGAATATGCAGAAAGTAATAATCTTACATACACAGTAGAATAATTCTGTATGATTTACTTCTAGTTAACGATTAAGCTAAGGCCCCGGACTGTTTGACATAGTTTGCAACAAGGGGCATCATTATGTAAATTTTAAGGGCTTTCCATCATGGGAAGCTCTTTTTCTTGCTTTGTAGGAAATTTCTCAAATCGTCAGAAATAGTGTATAATAAACTGGAAATAAAAAATGACATGACAAAAGAGCGAATGTTGGATTCGCCATGACGTTGTTTATGAAGTTTTTTGTTTTGGTTTAGGGTAGCTGCACTATCTGACTATGGAGAAAGAATTATTATGAGCATGGATTTATCCATATTTCATAACCTTTCGATATTGTTCAAATAGTGCAGTTTTTTTGTGGTAAACTTCTAAAACCAGAAGTTTCTTTTCCTGTTTGTGATGTTTTGCATATACCCCATAGTAGCGAAGCATTTTGAAATGTTTTTCAGGGATGTGGACAATCAGTTTCTGGATGAAGTCCAAAGCAGGAATAGTTTCAGTAACAGTTTTGTTGTCTTCGTGTCTGGTGTACATTTCATTTTTAACTTTACGAAAAGATGGACCAATGCGGGAAGTTTTTATAAGCTGGTGGCTAAGTGACCACCTTATTGGTTACTGGTGCCACCTGGTGGCCACTATTTCTGACATGAGGAATAAATTAAGGATTGGTAATGAAAATCCTCTTGACAAATCCGTCGTAAGAATATATTGTATTACTTATATAGTACAAAAATACGGAAAGGGGTGATTGCATGGCATGGGAATTGGATTCGGATCGTCCTATTTTTATTCAGATTGTGGAGCGGATTCAGATGGAAATAATATCCGGTAAATACAGTCCGGGAGATAAGTTACCTTCTGTCAGGGATCTGGCGGCGGTAGCTGCAGTAAATCCGAATACGATGCAGAAAGCACTGACAGAGTTAGAGCGGACAGGACTTGTGTATTCCCAGCGTACAAGCGGGAGATTTATAACGGAGGATGCAAAAATGATTGAGGAGTTGAAGAATAATCTGGCACAGGAACAGATTAAGGAATTTTTGGAAAATATGAGCAAGCTTGGCTATAAGAAATCAGAAACCTTATCTTTGATTCAGGAGATTTTGGAGGGAGAGCAGGCATGAGTACATTATTGGAAGTAAAAGATGTATGCAAGCGATATGGAAAGAAAACTGCGCTTGACCATCTGAACCTGACCTTAGAGAGCGGACATATTGTTGGCCTCTTAGGACCGAACGGAAGTGGAAAGACAACACTGATTAAGCTGATTAACGGAATTCTTACTCCGGATGAGGGCGAGATTTTGGTGGAAGGAATGAAGATTGGCGTAGAGACAAAGAAGGTGGTTTCTTATCTGCCAGACCATACATATCTTAACATGGGGATGCGGGTACGTGATATTTTAGATTATTTTGAAGATTTTTATCAGGATTTTGATGTGGTAAGAGCTTATGATATGCTGGCAAAATTATCCATTAATCCCAATGATAAATTAAAATCCATGTCCAAGGGAACCAAAGAAAAGGTGCAGCTTATTTTAGTAATGAGCCGTCGTGCGGACTTATATGTTCTGGATGAGCCGATTGCAGGAGTAGACCCGGCGGCAAGAGATTATATATTGCGGACGATTCTTACCAACTATGATGAGAATGCAACGATTCTGATTTCACCCCATCTGATTGCAGATGTTGAGAATGTATTAGATGAGGTAGTCTTTATTCAGAATGGAACAATCAGCCTGACTTCATCAGTAGATGATATTAGAATTAATCAGGGTAAATCGGTGGATGCTTTGTTCCGGGAGGTGTTTAGATGTTAGGAAAAGTAATGAAACATGAAATGAAAGCAACCTGGAAAGTATTATTTCCACTGGCAATGGTTTTGGTCGGCGTTACGTTAATTGGCATGCTGATGATGAAAATGCAGGTTTTCGAAACAGATATAGGAGCCTTGGTCGGGCTGGCAATGCTTCTCTTGTATATCATTGGGCTGATTGCATTGAGCGTTACGGCATTTATTTTTCTGCTGGTTCGGTTTTACCACAGCATGTATGGTGCAGAAGGTTATTTGTCACATACCCTTCCGGTAACCACCTTTTCCTTGATTAATGGAAAGCTTTTGGTGGCGGTATTCTGGCATGCAATTACATCAATACTTGTTTATGTTTCGGCATTTTCATTGATAGTGACAGCTGGATTGAATCTGGGTAATGAAGGGGAAAGAATCAAGCTGGAAGAATTACTGCAGCAGCTGGGAGATATGATAGGAATTTCGATTCCGGCACTCTTTGGCTGGGCAATATTATATAGTGTGATTTCTGCGTTTTCCGCTATGCTTATGGTATATGCCAGCATGGCAATCGGTCAGTTGTTCCGCCACAAAGTTGCAATGTCGATTGTGATGTATGGTGTGCTTTATGCGATTCTTCAGATTATATCTTTTGTGATATCCATTAATTCAGCAAATGGATTTGTTGAGAAACAGGCTGCAATGGGAGATGACAGCTTCTTTACCCTGACCATTGCAAATATGTATGGAAATATAATTTCCAGAAGCATGATATTGTCTGTGGGTGTATCAATTGTATGCTATATCATAACAGCATTGATTACCCATAAGAAATTAAATCTGGAGTAAATGAGAAAACTACTTGTTGCGTATCTTCGCAGAGCGTTTTTCGCTTTACAGGAAAGCAATTTCCTGTAAAGTAAGAAAAGGCGGAACCAATCAAAAATAGACTGGTTTCGCCTTTTTACGTCGCCATGAATTCCATAGAAACTGTTAGTGGCAGTTCCGGCTGGCACAGATTAGCGGAGAAAAAATAAGAAATTACTTCGAAAGAAGACAGTCAATCAGCTTATCATTCATCTCCGGCATCATAAAGCAGAAGCGGATGTATTTGTTATCTAAGAAAGGAAAAGTAGAGCAGTCGCGAATCATCATATTCTTCCGGATTGCTTTATCAAATAAATCCGCAGAAGTAATGTCCTCTCTTAAGATTTTAAGAAGCATGAAGTTGCCGGATGGCTTGTATGGTTTGAAATCCGGGTGATTTTTAAAGATTTCATAAATCCGGGCACGCTCTGAAGAAATAAGAGATTTTGTCTGCTGGATGTATTCCTCATCGGTAAACATCAATTCTCCGGCAATTACGGCAAGAGAGTTAATGGTCCATGGATTTTTTCTGGTATTGATGGATTTGATTAAATCCTGATTGCCGCTGATAGCGTAGCCAAGGCGAAGCCCAGGAGCTGCAAAGAATTTGGATGTTCCACGCAGGATAATAATATTGTTATAGTAGTGGGTCAGTGGAACTGCAGTAATTTCATCCATGTTATCGGCAAATTCCACATAAGTCTCATCCACCATGACAAAGATATCATATTGCTTGCAGATATCTAAAATCCGGCGCATATCCGTCCGGTTGATGCAGGATGAGGTAGGGTTATTGGGATTGCATAGTACTAAAAGGTCGATGCTTTCATTTAAGTGAGCGGTAAAATCATCCACATCAAGGACGAAATCGTCCTTTTCACGGAGTGGATAGTAGAGTGTAGTACCACCGCCTAAGGAAATTTCGCGCTCATATTCCGAATAAGTCGGACCGAGAATCATGGCTTTTTTCGGATGCTCAATCTGAATAAAAAGAGAGATTAATTCCGTGGAGCCATTTCCTACAATGACCTGGCTGGCATCGGTGCCGGTATAAGCAGCAATACATTCTCGTAAAGAAGTATATTCCCGGTCCGGGTAGGATGTAATGGCATCAATATGGGAAGCCAAAGTACTTCGCAGCAGCGGAGATACGCCTAAGGGATTGACATTGGCGGAAAAGCTTGTAATATCCTCTTTTTTGATACCGTAAACGGCTTCTATTTTCTCTAAATCACTTCCGTGAAAATGTTCTTTTGGTGTTATCATGAAAAAGACCTCCTGTTAAAATACAACGGAAAGAAAGTTGCATGTGTGTTTTAAATAGTTTATAATCTATTATAACTGTAATGAGAGAAAAAGCAACAAAATCTCATATCGGAGAAGGAAAAGCAGGTGACATTTTGCGTAGACGGATTCAGAGACTTGCAGCAGGAAAATTTGAACAGGAACAGCCGGTTTTATCTCTTTCGGAAGAGAAGATTGAAATTGAGGTATTAGAGGGACAGGATTATACGGGAGAATTTGTGATTGAAGTATCCAACCATGTTCCGGTAAAGGGGCTGATTTATTCCTCTAATCCATATATGGAATGTCTGACACCGGAATTTGAAGGGGAAGAAGTCCGAATCGGATTTCAGTTCCATAGTGAGGGTTTCCGGGTTGGCGATATACAAAAGGGTGAATTCTGTATTATTTGTAATCAGTTGGAATACAGCCTTTCTTTTGTTGTGTCTATAATCCGGCCTTATGGAAATGCGTCTACCGGAAGAATCCGAAATCTCAGTGATTTTATCAAACTGGCACAGACGGATTATATGGAAGCTTACCGCCTGTTTGCTTCCCAGGGCTTTCAACATGTATTAAAAGAAGAAAAAGGAAAAGAACTATTATGGTATGCCGGCTTTGGCGGACCGGGAGCATTGATTTCCGGTATGGAGGAGTTCTTGGTTACGATCAATGCCAAGCCACGCATTGAACTTGCGTTAAAAGAACAGGAAATTACCTATCAGGATATCAAAGAGGAGCAGAAGGAAACGCTTTTTGTGCAGAAGAATGGCTGGGGGTATATAAGCTTTGAAGCACAGACAGACAGCAGCTTCTTAAAACTGGAAAAGAATGTTTATACTTCAGATGATTTTACCGGAAGTATCTGCGACCTTATTTATTATATTGACCCGGCAGAACTTCATACCGGAAAAAATTATGGAAGAATTACTTTAGAAAATATTTATCAGCATCTTACTTATGAGATTACCATAATCAGGACGCCGGAGCGCAGAGAACAGGAGCATATCGATTATCTGGAAGAGCAGAGAACACTTGCACATATCACCGGAATCTATCTCAATTATCGTATGAAAAAGATTGGCGCAGGACTTTTTGCATCAGGAATGTTAGATGCACTGAATCATCTGATTGCAATGCGGCCGGAAAATGACTGGTATCTTCTGATGAAAATACAGGCATTACTGGTAAGCGGACAGAAGCAGGAGGCAGAGTGGTTATTTGATGAGTTCCGGCGGAAAGAGGAAGCAAAAGATACACCGCTTTATGCATATTTCCTCTATCTCCGTACGTTGTGGGAGCGGGAAGAATCCTATGTGAACCGGCTGACTGCAGAGATTGAAGAAATTTATCAGAAAACAGATGATATCCGGGTGTTCTGGATGCTGCTTTTCTTAAAGAAAGAATATTGCGAAAATGATACCAGAAAAATCCGGGCAATTGAGAGCCAGATGTTAGACGGCTGTAACAGTCCGTTTTTCTATATCGAAGGATTCTATTTATACTGGCAGAATCCGTATCTTTTAACGAGACTTACTGATTTTGAAATCCGCATTCTTTACTGGGCGGCAAAAAAAGGTGTATTGACCAGTGACCTTGCCATGCAGATTACGACGCTGGTATCGGAAAAACGGGTATTTCATCCGCTACTTTATAAGACTATGTGCGTGGCATATGATAAATTTCAGAATAATCAGATGTTGTCAGCAATCTGTGCTTACCTGATAAGAGGACAGCGTTTTGGATTGCATTATCATATCTGGTTTGAACGTGGCGTGGAGGAAGATTTGCGGCTGGCAGGATTAAATGAAGCATATTTAATGTCCATGGATTTACTTGCCATTAAGAAAATTCCACGGATGATACAGATGTATTTTCAGTATAACAGCAGCATTCCATACAAACAGAAGGCGGCTCTGCTTGCAAATGTAGCAGCGTTAAAGGAGAAAGAGCCGGAGGTATATTCCAGTTACCGGAAGCGGATGGAAGAATTCGCAATTGCCCAGATAGAAGAAGGTCATATCGATGATAATCTGGCGATTATCTATTCTGATTTATTAAATAAAGGCATGATACAAAAAGAGTTGGCAGGACCACTGGCGAAGATTCTCTTTACCCATAAAATGAACTGCTTTGCACCGAATATTGTGCGGATGTATGTTTTGCATGACCAGCTGCGAAAAGTGCAGTGTGTGCCGATTGTCAATGGCAGTGCTTATTTTGAGTTATACAGCAAGGACTATGTCATTGTATTTGAGGATACGAAGGGATACCGGTATGGCAGTGAGATTTCATACCAGCTGGAAAAGCTGATGAGGCCGGGTGCCTTTTACCGTACCTGCATGGAATATGCACCATATGAGATTTCGTATCTTTTGTATCATTTTACATCCAGGGATACCCACCTTGCATTTATGCCGGAGGATAGTGAGTATTTACGCATCTTCTTAAAAGAGGAAGCATTGCGGGAAAGTTACCGGGCAGAGCTTTATGCAAAGGCAGTACATTTCTATGAGCAGGAAGATAATCAGGAACTGGTGGAAGAGTGTCTGCGTCATGCACCGCTTTCTTCTATGAAGCGGGATGACAGAGCCTATCTTTTGAATCTGATGTTGGAATACCGGTTATATGAGATTGCATATCCGGATATCCGGGAATTTGGCTGGGAAGGCATCCGGCTGGAGAAACTGACAGCACTTCTGACTTATGAAATAGAAGAAGTGGATTATGAAAGTGATGACTTCCTGCTGGCACTTTGTGCAGTGACTTTTCAGGCGAAGAAATACAGTAAAGAGATGCTGCAGTATTTAGCACAGTTCTACTGCGGTCCGACCCGTGTAATGGCGGCGGTCTGGTCAGCAGCGCAGACTTTTGATATAGATACCAGAGACTTGGAAGAACGGTTATTGATGCAGATGTTATATACAGCAGAATTTGTAGAACAGGTGCAGAGCATTTATGAAAGCTTTGTGTCACACGGAGCACCGCATCTTCTGCAGAAAGCATATGTAAATTATTTCGCACATTTCTATTTTGTGCATCAGGGCATTGTACCGGAAAATGTCATTAGAGGCTTAAAGAAAAATTATGAGGAACAGGAAGAATTAAGCCAGGTGATGAAGCTGGCACTGCTTTATGCAGTGGCGAAGAGGGATTTGTCCATAGAAGAAAAAGGTGTAATGGAGATGACAGAGCAGCTTCTACAGGAGCAGCTGGCACAGAATCTTTATTTTGCATTTTATCAGCAGATGCCGGAAGAGATTCGCTATCGATTTCATTTTTACGACCGAAAGTTTTTGGAATACCGGACAAATCCAAGTAAGCGTGTGGTGGTTCACTATCAGAAGGGTGAATCCTATGTGGATGAAGATATGAATGAGATGTATGAGGGCATTTTCGTAAAAGAATTTATCGTATTCTTTGGAGAAGAAATTCCGTATTATATTTCAGAGGAAGCACCACGGGAGTCCGTTGTGACTGAGAGTGGACGGCTTTCCTGTAAGGATATCTGTGGCAGGGAAAACGGAAGCACCTACGATATGTTGAATGAAATGGAATTAGAATATACCTTAAAGGATTATGAGAAGTTAGAGCGGCTTTTACGGAAATATGACAGCATGAAGAAAAGGAATGAAGAACGTTTTCAACTGATGTAATAACAGGGAAAACAATAACAGGGTGATGGTATGAAGGAAAAAAGCCTTTCAATAGGACTTGATTTTGGAAAAAAATACGCATTAGTATCATATTGTACATCCGATATGTCAGAGCCGGATACCATCAGTACCGTGGCAGGTAGTGAATTGTACCAGATTCCATTAAGCCTTTGTAAGCGGAGAGGAATCGGACAGTGGTATTACGGAAAAGAAGCAGAGACTGTCATGAAAAATGGCGAAGGAAGCGGCTGTGACCGGCTCTTTGGCCGGGCACTGGCAGGCGAACAGGTTACCGTGGAAGGGGAAACTTATGATACGGTAGAACTGTTAAGTCTCTTTGTCCGTAAAATTCTTACGGTACCGCAGAAATTCGGCATATCCATGAAGCTGGCAAGAATTACCATTACCATGGATACTTTAAACCGGGAGAAGATGGAACTGATTGAAAAAATAGCCGGACGGATGAAGTGGACAAAAGAGCAGTATCATGTCATCGATTATGCAGAAAGCTTTTATTACTATGCTTTAAGCCAGAAGGAAGAACTGTGGCTGCATGATGCAGTTCTCTTTGATTATTCCAAGAACAGTATGCGCTTTTATTACATGGAGCGTAATCTGAATTCCACACCACAGCTGGTTCATATTTATCTGAAAGATTATGGTCCTTTGATTGGCAATAAAGACACTGCGTTTTTAGATGTAGTAACAGATGCCGTTTCCCGTAAAATTTATTCTTCGGTATATCTGACCGGGGATGGTTTTGATGGAGAATGGATGAGAGAATCCTTAAAATTTCTCTGCAACGGAAGGCATGTTTTCTTAGGCAAAAATCTTTATGCTAAGGGAGCCTGTTATGCATCCTGCATCCATACCGGAATGCAGCCATGGCAGTTTGTCTATATTGGCGAGAATGAGATGAAGGTAAATATCAGCCTTAAAGTAAAAGACCGGGAAGAACTTATTTTCCATACACTGGTAAGTGCAGGAGAAAACTGGTATGAAGCAAAGAATCAGTGCGAGATTTTACTGGCAGGTACGAATACCGTTGATTTCTGGCTGCAGCTTCCGGACAGCAGGGAAGCAAAGATAGAATCCTTAGAGCTTACGGATATTCCCAAACGGCCGGAACGTATGACCAGACTTTCTGTTATGACAGAAGCACTGTCGGATTCCGCTGTAAAGGTTACCATACGGGACCTTGGATTTGGAGAGATTTATAAAAGTTCTGAAAAAGTGTGGGAATATAAAATGGAACTGTAGGAGGAGACCTCATGGGAGAATTGATTTTATGCAATCGGAAAGAAACCGATGTGCCATATTATTTAGAACAGAATATGATAAATATCTATTCCCTGGAGGAATTGAACTGGTATATTTTAAACCACGCGGAATATCTTGACGATTCTTTTGTGTCGGATGATTTAATCAGCTGGATTGCAGAGGAGTTAAAAGACCTGGAGTTAGCCGGGCAGTTAAAAGAGGCTGTCCGAAAGAAAATAACGCTGGCAAAGAAAGTCCGGCTTCTGATGGATGCATGCGGCTTTTGCACAAAGAAAGAAAAAGATGAAATCGAATATGCACTGGCAGAAGTAGAAAATAAATCAGAAATTGAATGTATGAAAATCAGGGCAGACAGAAGCCTTATGAATCATCGGTATGTCATGGCTATCAGGGAATATATGCGTCTGCTGCAGAAGGAAGAGGCGGGGAAGCTGGCTGCTTCTGTCATAGGAAATATATGGAATAATATTGGAGTTGCACATACCGGATTATTCCTGTACCGGGATGCGGCACGATGCTTTAAGAAAGCTTATGACTATAATAACAATCCGGCATGTATGCGGGAGATGGAAGAAGCATGGCGGATGGCAGCACCGGATGAAAAGGAACAGGTTTATGAAGTATCAGAAGAACTGCAAAAGACATTAGAGGATATTCATAAGCAATGGAATGATGAGGAAGAAGTACTGGAAGCATTTCGGGATGTGCTGGATAAGAAAAAATATATTTACGAAAGCAATGGACGGTGGGCATAACATTGATTAAATTTTTTAGAAGAAAAAGGAAACCAAAGAAAACAATCGAAGAGGTCTTAGAATGTATCACAGAGGATACGTTATCGGAAGAAGACCGGAAGGATGAACATAAAGTACAACATTATGTTCTGGGTCACTGTGAACAGATGATTGACACCACAAAGACCCTGGAAAATGAAAAGTCTGAATATCGTGTGGTGACTTCTTATTTAAAGGATATCCAGATTATTGAAGAACTGCCGGAAGATGAGGCAACTGCATTAAGAGATACTGCAAACAGTATTCTTACACTGGATCAGTCCCGTTCCGATTATCTGAAAGCAACCAAGAAGCTGACAGATACGCAGTATGCACAGATGGAACAGGAAGAGGAGACTCTGACGGAATCCATCCGGACCCTGCAGGCAAATGAGATGTATCAGGCGGCCGTAAAGCGTGATATGAATTACCTGGAAGGGGAGAAGAATGAATGGGTCTATTACCGGGAAGAGTTAATGGAAGAACAGAAGATTCTGCGGAAGGCATCCTATGTAGTATTTGGCATGGTACTGGCATTCCTTGCAGTCATATTGGTTCTTCATGTGACATTGGAAATGGATGTACGGATTCTATTTACGATTCTGATGGTAGCTGCGGCAGCCAGTGGATTCTTTATGCTGTTCCGGAATCAGAATAATACAAGAGAAATCAAGCGGGCAGAAGTGAACATGAATCATGCCATTACTCTTTTGAACCGTACTAAAATAAAGTATGTAAATTCTACGAATGCGGTGGATTATGCCTGCGAGAAATACCATGTGCATAATTCCTATGAACTGACCTATCTCTGGGAGCAGTACTTAGAAGCCAGGCGGGAAAGAGAGAAATTTGAGCGGAACAGTGATGACTTGGAATATTTTAATGGAAAGTTAGTACGCATGCTGCAAAAATATGAACTTTATGATGCAAAGGTCTGGATTAGTCAGCCCAATGCACTGGTAGATAAGCGTGAAATGGTGGAAATCAAGCATGAATTATTGAGCCGGCGGCAGAAAATCCGGGCATCCATTGAATATAACATGGATGTAGTATTAGAACAGAAGGAAGAAATTGAAAAACTCATGAAAGAGTATCATGAGGAAATCCCGGAAGTCCGTGAGATTATTAATTCTGTGGACCGGCTCTGCGGAACCGGAGAATGAAAATAGCGTATCATCGATAGAAAATATCGGTGATACGCTATTTTTTACTTTACAGGAAATTGCTTTCCTGTAAAGTAAAAAACGCTCCGCGAGGATGCGCACTGCGGCGTATAAGGTAGATGTCGCAAGCAACCGCCGCAGGCGCGAGAATGTGCCAAGGCACATTCTTTTCTATCACAGTTTTATTTGCAGCCGCAGCTCTTATCAAAAGCCGGGTTACATGCATAGAAGTTCTTGGAGTCAAGGTGTTCCTGTACCATCCGGAGTGCTTCGCCAAAACGCTGGAAGTGTACGACCTCCCTGGCACGCAGGAAACGAATCGGATCTACAACGTCCGGGTCTTTTACGACACGAAGAATGTTATCGTAAGTAGTGCGGGCTTTCTGCTCTGCAGCCATATCTTCCATAAGGTCAGTAATCGGATCGCCTTTGGACTGGAATTCACAGGCATTCTGTGGAACACCACCGGCAGCCTGTGGCCATACGGCAAGGGTGTGGTCAATATAGTAAGGACCAAAGTTAGAGGCTTTGATTTCCTCCGGAGTCAGGTCTCTGGTAAGCTGGTGTACGATGGTTGCAATCATCTCAAAATGGGCAATTTCTTCTGTCGCAATATCGGTAAGCAGTCCGGCTACTTCACGGTAAGGAATGGAATAGCGCTGGGAGAGATAACGTAAGGATGCGTTGATTTCTCCGTCAGGACCTCCGTACTGGCTTAAGATATACTGTGCGGTTTTCGAATCGGTCTGTTTGATGTTGACCGGATATTCCAGTCTTTTTTCATATTGCCACATTTAACAATTTCCCCCTTCCCATGGATTTCTCATGCTTCCCCAGCTCCAGTGACCGTCTGTGTCGGCACCGTCTAAAGTCAGGGGACCATATTTTTCTTCATACATTTTCACTGCTTTTAAGCGCAGGGTACGGTAGTGGTTATAGAAGGAAAGTGCTTCTTCATCATAAGGATGGGTGTCAAGGTAAAGGGCAGTATCATAAGCTACAAAGCTGACCTGATTAATCCAGTCTAAAAGCTGGGACTGGTCCATTGGCATATTATTCATCAGAATCTGCCTCCTTTCATGGAACCATGGAAAGGCTTATTTAAGTCCTGAAAGACTGTGCCATTACGCAGAGCCTGGTCAGGTTCGTACAGATTGCCGAACTGCTGCCATGGAACATAAGCCATGGCAAGTTCCTGATTACAGGCAAACTGTTTCGTATAAGGTGTCGGAACAGCCGGACGGCTGCTTTGTGGCTGACAATTACAGTTGTTCATATGCTGACCTCAATAAAAATATTCATATTAATATATGTGCAGATGAAAAGGAATGTGAGATTTTATATTGTGAAAAAAAGAATCCTGCGGTAAAATATTTAATTGAGAAAAAATATCAATAACAAGAGAAGAGGAAAATAGATGACACTGGATGAACTTGAAATTGGAAGAGAAGCGGTAATAACCAAAGTAGGGGGAGAAGGAGCACTGCGGTGTAGATTTTTAGATATGGGGCTGATTCCAAAGACAAAGGTGCAGGTGCGTAAAGTAGCACCTATGGGAGACCCGATTGAACTCCGGATTCGTGGATATGAACTGACCATACGAAAAGAAGATGCCGGAAAAATTGAAGTAGAACCGGAGGAGAACTAGAATGATATTTGCATTAGTAGGAAACCAGAACTGTGGTAAGACCACATTATTTAATCAGCTCACCGGTTCCAACCAGCATGTTGGAAATTTCCCGGGTGTAACGGTTGACCAGAAAATGGGAGAAATCAGAGAGCATAAGGATGCGTCGGTAGTTGACCTGCCGGGAATCTATTCTCTGCGTCCATATACCAGTGAGGAGATTGTAACAAGAGACTTTATTTTAAATGAAAAGCCGGATGGAATTATCAATATTGTAGATGCAACAAATATTGAGCGAAATCTCTATCTGACCCTGCAGTTGTTAGAAATGCATATTCCGATGGTATTAGCTCTGAATATGATGGATGAGGTGCGTAACAACGGCGGAAGTATTGATGTAAAACAGATGTCTTTAGAACTGGGAATTCCGGTCATTCCAATCAGTGCGGTAAAGGGAGAGGGAGTGGAAGACCTGGTACACAGCGCCATGAAGGTGGCAGGACAGAAGATATATCCAAAGGTAACGGATTTCTGTGAGAAAGGTCCTGTGCACCGCTGCATTCATGCGGTATCCCATCAGGTAGAAGACCATGCACAGAATATCGGAATGTCACCACGTTTTGCAGCAACGAAGATTGTAGAGCAGGATACAGACATTATTGACAGACTGAAGCTGAGCCAGAACGAACTGGATATGATGGAACACAGTATTGAAGAAATGGAAACAGACCATCATATGGACAGAAATGCCGCTCTGGCGGATATGAGATATACCTTTATTGAAAAGGTGTGCAGTAAATCAGTAACAAAGTGCCATGAGAGCAAAGAACATATCCGTAGTGTAAAGATAGACAACGTATTAACGAATAAATATCTTGCTATCCCGCTGTTTCTTCTGATTATGCTGCTGGTATTCTGGCTGACCTTCGGTGTTATCGGAGCATTTTTAAGTGATTATCTTGCAGTTTTTATTGCATACATAACGAATCTTGCTGACAAGGGGTTGACTGCTTATGGAATTAACCGGGTGGTTCACAGCCTGATTATTGACGGTGTATTTGCCGGAGTCGGAAGTGTGTTAAGCTTCCTGCCGATTATTGTGGTTTTATTTTTCTTCCTGTCTATTCTGGAAGATTCCGGTTATATGGCAAGAGTTGCCTTTGTTATGGATAAACTGCTGCGTAAAATCGGACTTTCCGGACGAAGCTTTGTTCCAATGCTGATTGGATTTGGTTGTACGGTTCCGGCAGTAATGTCAAGCAGAACTTTAGCATCCGAAAGAGACCGGAAAATGACCATTATGCTGACACCATTTATCAGCTGTTCGGCAAAAATTCCGATTTATGCGGTATTTACAGCAGCATTTTTTGAAAAATATCAGGCGCTTGTTATGATTGCACTTTATGTTGGTGGAATGGTAATGGGAATTCTGGTGGCACTTTTATTCAAGCATTCCGCATTCCGTGGAAAACCGATGCCTTTTGTCATGGAACTTCCGAATTACCGGCTGCCATCTTTAAAGAGCGTGGTACTCCTGATGTGGGACAAGGCAAAGGACTTCTTACAGAGGGCATTTACCGTTATTTTCCTTGCAACGATTATTATCTGGTTCTTACAGTCTTTTGATACCAGACTGAATGTAGTATCTGACAGCGCAGACAGCCTGCTGGCATTAATCGGCCGTGTGATTGCACCGGTTTTTGCTCCGCTTGGATTTGGGGACTGGAGAGTATCCACTTCTTTGATTACCGGATTTACTGCCAAAGAAGCAGTAATCAGTACCATGAGTGTACTTCTTGGAACCAGTGTGACTGCTTTGGGCAACAGCCTTGGAACTCTGTTTACGCCGGTATCAGCAGTCAGCTTCCTGGTATTTACGTTACTTTATACACCATGTGTAGCAGCAATTGCAGCAATCAGACGGGAGATGGGTTCAAAGCTTCAGGCATTTGGTGTTGTGGTAATGCAGTGCGTGGTTGCATGGATTGCAGCATTTGTTGTCTTTCAGATTGGCAGCCTGATTTTTTAGGAGGCAGATATTATGGGCGTTAATGATATTATTTTGCTATTACTGATTCTTTGCTGGTGCGCCTTTGCGGTATATGCTATGATGAAAAAGAAAAAAGAGGGAGGCTGCATTGGCTGCAGCGGATGTAGTGGAAGGACAGATACGGATGCGGTCTGCAAAGAATGTTCCCAGAGGAAAAAGTAGTAAAAAGTATTTATTTTAGAACATAGGAGCAGGCTACTTGTATTATTGAAAGTGGTGTGCTAGATTATTGTTAGCATAGTGTTATATATTGATAATACTGTGCGTGGTTATGAACAATGGTATAATACAATTTTTTTCTAGGAGGAAACGATGAGAGGACTACGTACACCAGTATCAGATTTGAGAAAAAGCATTTTTACGGAGGTAGCAAAAATTGCTTATGAAGCAGACAGTGCAAACCTGAACGATGCCGTTGAGGCAGTTCCATATACAGTTTGCCCTGGAGATGTTCCTACATACCGTGAAAGTATTTATAGAGAACGTGCGATTGCAGCAGAAAGAGTAAGACTTGCTATGGGTATGTCTTTACGGCCACAGGATAAACCGGTACATGTTACCAGTGGCCTCGAAGAGAGCAATGTGGCAGAAAAATATTATGAGCCACCTCTTATGCAGGTAATTCCATCTGCATGTAATCTGTGCGAAGAAAAGAAATATGAAGTATCCAATATGTGCCAGGGATGTATTGCACATCCATGTATGGAGGTATGTCCAAAGGGAGCAATCTCCCAGGTAGATGGCAAATCTGTAATCGACCAGGAGAAATGTATCAAATGTGGAAGATGTAAAGCAGCCTGCCCATATGATGCAATTTCCAAGAAAGAAAGACCTTGTTCCATGGCTTGTGGAATTGGAGCAATTGGAACAGATGAATACGGAAGAGCAAAGATTGATGCAGATAAATGTGTATCCTGTGGTCAGTGTATGGTAAGCTGCCCATTCGGAGCAATTGCAGATAAATCACAGATTTTCCAGTTGATCCGGTGTATGAAAGAAGGCGGAGAAGTTATCGCTGAAATTGCACCTGCATTTGTAGGTCAGTTCGGACCTGGAGCTACTCCAAAGCATGTAAAGGCAGCTTTATTAGAACTTGGTTTTTCAGAGGTTGTAGAGGTTGCACTTGGAGCTGATATCGGTGCAGTAGCAGAAGCACATCACTATGCAAATCATGTTGCAACAGGAGAGCTTCCGTTCTTACTTACTTCCTGCTGTCCTGCATGGTCCATGCTTGCAAAGACACAGTTCCCGGATTTAATCGAGAGCGTATCTTCTGAGCTTACACCTATGGTTGCTACAGCAAGAAGCATTAAGAAAGAACATCCGAATGCAAAAGTAGTATTTATCGGACCGTGTGCTGCTAAGAAACTGGAAGCAAGCAGAAGAACTGTACGAAGCGATGTTGATTTTGTAATCACATTTGAAGAGTTAGACGCTATGTTTGCAGCAAAAGGAATTGATCCGAACCAAACAGAGGGTGAAAGCTCCATGCATGATGCAACTGCTGCAGGTCGTGGATATGCATGTGCCGGTGGTGTTGCAGATGCCATTGAAAAATGTGTACATGAATATTATCCGGATGTGGATGTTAAGATTGAACATGCAGAAGGTCTTGCTGAATGTAAGAAGATGCTGATGCTTGCCAAGGCTGGTAAGATGAATGGATGTATGATTGAAGGAATGGGATGTCCTGGCGGATGTATCGCCGGAGCAGGAACTATTCTTCCGATTCCGAAAGCAAAACAGGAAATCGAGAAGATTAAGAAAGCTTCTACCAAGCAGCTTCCTCCAAAGGAATTACGGGAAATCGAATTAAATTAATAGTAAGAAAGCGGGTTAATAGAATGAGCAAGGTTAGAACCAGATTTGCACCAAGTCCTACAGGAAGAATGCATGTAGGAAATCTGCGTACAGCACTTTATGCATATTTAATTGCAAAGCATGAGGGCGGAGATTTTATTTTAAGAATTGAAGATACAGACCAGGAACGTTATGTTGAGGGAGCGGTAGATATTATCTACCGTACCCTTGAGAAGACTGGATTGTTACATGATGAAGGTCCGGACAAGGATGGCGGTGTTGGCCCATATGTGCAGAGTGAACGTCAGGCACAGGGAATTTATCTGGAGTATGCGAAGAAACTCATTGAAAAAGGAGAAGCATACTATTGTTTCTGTGATAAGGAGCGTTTAGAGAGTCTGCGTCAGACTGTTGCAGGTAAAGAGATTATTGTTTACGATAAGCATTGCCTGCATTTAAGCAAGGAAGAAATAGAAGAAAAGCTTGCTGCAGGTGTTCCATACGTTATCCGTCAGAACAATCCTCAGACAGGAACAACAACCTTCCATGATGAAATCTATGGAGATATTACCGTTGATAATGCGGAGCTGGACGATATGATTCTGATTAAATCAGACGGATATCCGACTTATAACTTTGCCAACGTAGTAGATGACCATTTGATGGGAATTACACATGTAGTAAGAGGAAATGAATATCTTTCTTCTTCTCCAAAGTATAACCGTCTGTATGAAGCTTTTGGCTGGGATGTGCCAGTGTATGTACACTGTCCGTTAATTACCAACGAAGAGCATCAGAAGTTAAGTAAACGTTGTGGACATTCTTCCTACGAAGATTTGATTGAACAGGGATTTTTAACAGAGGCAGTTGTAAACTTTGTGGCATTGCTGGGGTGGAGTCCGGCAGATAACCGGGAAATCTTTTCTTTAGAGGAGCTGGTAAAAGCCTTTGATTATCATCATATGAGCAAATCACCGGCTGTATTTGACTATACAAAGCTGAAATGGATGAATGGCGAATACATCAAGGCAATGGATTTTGATTCGTACTTTGAAATGGCAGAGCCATATATCCGGAAAGTAATTACCAGGGATTATGATATCCGCAAGATTGCAGAGATGGTGAAGACCAGAATTGAAATCTTCCCGGATATTGAGAATCTGATTGACTTCTTTGAGGAACTTCCGGAGTATGATACCGCAATGTATACCCATAAGAAGATGAAGACCACAGAAGAGAGCTCTTTGGAAGTCTTGACAGAGATTCTTCCGGTATTAGAGGCTCAACAGGATTACAGTAATGATGCACTGTATCAGACGCTTTGTGATTTTGTGGCAGAGAAGGGCTGCAAGAATGGTTATGTATTATGGCCGGTTCGTACAGCGGTTTCCGGTAAACAGATGACACCGGCAGGTGCAACTGAGATTATGGAAATTATTGGTAAGGAAGAGTCCTTAAAACGTATCCGTACCGGAATTGCACTTCTTACGAAAGCACTTGAGAAATAAAAGTTACGAGGCATTTCATGCGATTTAATGAAGCACAACAGGAAGCTGTTGATTTTTATCAGGGTCCCTGCCTTACACTGGCGGGGCCCGGTTCAGGCAAAACTGCCGTAATTACCCATCGAACGAAAAATTTAATAGAAAAATATGGGGTGTCACCATCAGAGATTCTGGTGGTGACATTTACAAAAGCAGCCGCTATGGAGATGAAGGAGCGTTTTCTTTCGCTGACGAATCAGACATCCACAACGGCTACTTTTGGTACTTTTCATGCGGTGTTTTTTACGGTATTAAAGTATGCTTATCATTATCGGGCAGAAAATATTATAAGAGATGAGCAGAAGGTGGTATTTATCCGGAATCTTTTACGTCATTTTCCGATTGACTATGAAGATGAAAATGAATGCATCCAGACTCTGTTATCTGAAATCAGCGGTGTAAAGAATTCGAACATTCCCATTGAACATTATTATTCTTCTAATTTTCCAGAGCATACATTCCGGGATGTATTTATGAATTATCAGAAGATGCTGCAGAAGAACCGGCTGATTGATTTTGATGATATGTTAGTTTATACCTATGAACTTTTCAGCCAGCGGAAGGATATCTTAGCACTCTGGCAGAAGAAGTTCCGATATATTTTAATTGATGAGTTTCAGGATATCAATGGATTACAATATGAGATTATAAGGATGCTTGCAGCACCGGAAAATAATCTCTTTGTGGTAGGGGATGATGACCAGTCTATTTACAGGTTCCGCCAGGCAAGACCGGAGATTATGCTGAACTTTGAGAAGGATTATGCTGATGCAAAGCGGATTGTATTAAATTATAATTATCGTTCCGATGGAAATATTGTGGCAGCGGCAGGAAGACTGATTGCCCATAATACAGGGCGGTTTGCAAAGGATATTAAGGCATTTCATCCGGCAAAGGAAGCGGTAGTATGTAAGACTTACCGGACGCAGCGGGAAGAAAATTTAGGATTGATTCATGCACTTAAGGAATATACCGCAGCTGGTGGTGACTGGTCGGACGCAGCGGTGCTGTTTCGCACTAATACACAGCCAAGACTTCTGATGCAGCAGTTGATGGAATATAATATTCCTTTCCGTACAAGGGATAATATTCCTAATATTTATGAGCATTGGATTGCAAAAGATATGGAAAGTTATCTTCGGATTGCCCATGGAAGCAGAAGAAGGGCAGACTTCTTACAGATTATGAACCGGCCGAACCGTTATATTGGGCGGGACAGTCTGGAAGAGGATACCGTAGCATTTGATGTCTGGGCAGATTATTATGATAAAATGGAGCAGTCCTGGATTGCACGAAGAATCGACCGGCTTTATCATGACTGCAAAATGTTAGCCGGAATGAAGCCTTTTGCAGCGGTGAATTATATCCGCAAGGGAATCGGCTACGATGACTATATCAAAGAATATGCAGATCAGAGAGGTATGAATGAGGAAGAACTTTTGGATATTCTAGAACAGCTTACCGATATGACCAAAGAGTTTGATAGCTTTGATGACTGGCAGAAACAGAAAGAGAAATATTTAAAAGAATTACAGCGTGCCATGGAGAAGCAGCGGACGAAGGGAGAGGGCGTTGTCTTATCAACCCTACATAGCTCGAAGGGATTAGAGTATGATGTGGTATTTTTGATTGATGTAAATGAGAAAATCATGCCCTATAAGAAAGCTGTTTTAGATGCGGATCTGGAAGAGGAACGCAGAATGTTCTATGTGGGGATGACCAGAGCAAAAAAACAGCTCTACCTCTTCTCGGTAGAGCTGTTGAATAATCACAGTGCAGAACCATCCCGGTTCTTAAAAGAATTGCAGGAAACGTAATGGATGATTAGTTGTCCATTGCGTCAAATTCTGCTTCATCTAATAATTCATCAAAACGGTCGGAGACAACTTCGTATTCTTCGTCACTGTCAATATTATCTAAAGAAGGATTTCCATCCTCATCCTCGGAGTAACGATAGATATATACTTCACCATCTGCATTTTCATTTCCCTTTTCATCTAAGGGCATCAGCGCAATATAATCCTGTTTTCCTGCTTCAAAGATAGTAAGAATTTTGCATTCCACATCCTGCCCATTGTCTAAATTCAATGTCACCATGATATCGTCTTCATCTTTTAACTGTTTGTTTTCCATAAAATACCTCTTTCTTTATATAATTGTCTGAACGTAGAGTTCCGGACGTTTTTCCAGATTGATAAATTTACCGTCTTCTAACCGAACCACCGGACGGGTCAGGCGATGCTTGTTAATCAGCACAATTTTACCGGTCATGCCATTACTTAGCATGACATCATTGTTAATATATGTATTGGCAATATGCTCCAAGAAGCTGGTAATAAACTGGGGTTTGTATTTACCCAGACCCTCCCGCTCAAAAGTGGCAATGACCTCAAACGGGCAGACGCCGCGGCGATAACAGCGGTCAGCAGTCATGGCATCGTAGACATCTGCAATAGCAACGATATTGGCAAAATCGTCAATATCATCTCCGATAAGTCCGATTGGATAGCCGCTTCCATCACAGCGTTCGTGATGGGTGAGAGCAATTTTTTTGATACGGACAGATACATTCTGATTTTTCAGCAGTTCATAACCATATTCGGAATGTTTTTTCACCAGTTCATATTCTTCCGGGGTCAGGCGCCCTGGCTTGTTAATGATTTCAGGTGGAATTTTACTTTTTCCTATATCGTGTAAGAGACCACCCAGAGTCAGAGTTTCTAAATCATCTGCATTATAATCCTGCCACATACCAATCATTCGGCTGATTAAAGAAACATTCAGACTGTGGGCATAAGTGGAATCGGTAATTTTGCGCATATTGTGCAACATATCGAACATGGAAATTGTAGTGGAATGTCTGGCAAAAAGATCTAAAGCGCAGGATAAAAGAGCCTCCTGATCTAAAGGAATGTTTTTTGTGACAAAATCATTGATGGATTTTTCTAAAAAAGGTACTTTTTTTTCATAATTTGCTTTAAAAACTTTGAATTCTTTACTGTTTCTTACCCGTTCAGAATACCGGTCAACCGCTTCCTTTTCTTCAGCCATTGACTGAATGGCATCAACAGGCAGAGCACCGTCTATAATTCTGGCACTCTCAATTCCGTAAAACTCAAGGTGTGCAATCATCTGAGTTGTCAGCATTTTGTGTGCTTCTACAATCATCTGCCCATGCCTGCTCATGACAGGAGCGGCAGTCACCATGCCAGGGTGTAAATCCTTTGTTGCAACTGTATGCATGAATATACCTCTTATATCACTAATTAACAATACACTACACTATAATTATAAAAATTTACATATCAATTGTCAATGAATCGTGTTATAATCTTTTCAAGAGACTTGAATATAGGAAAGTGCAGGATGATGAAATGAAATACAATGTTCGGGAAGGCGATTACAGAACCATGGGAGCAGTTGTGCATAATGATGGGGTTGTATTTACCTTTGAGGGGAGAAAAGAGCAGAAATGCAGTATTGTACTGTATGAAAAGAAAACAGGGAAAATTGGAAAAATACCGGTTCCGGATACTTACTATGTGGGTGCACTGCGCTCAATTATGGTAATGGGCATTGAACCGGCTTCTTTTGATTATAATTTTGAAATAGACGGTAAGGTTATGACAGATCCATATGCCAGAAGAATTGTAGGCAGGGAAAAGTGGGGGGAAAAGGAACGCTTTGGTATGGATTATCAGGTGAAAAGCGGTTTCTCCACAGATGTTTTTGACTGGGAAGAGGATGTGGCACCGGAAATTGCCAAAAAGGATATGGTCATGTACAAGCTTCATGTGAGAAATTTTACCATGGAGGGTAGTAATGGCGGAGCAAGAAAAGGTACTTTTGAAGCAGTAGAGAACCGGATAGGATATCTTCGTGATATGGGCGTTACAACCGTTGAATTTATGCCTTTTTATGAATTTGAAGAGCTGATGATACCGGAAACCTGTGAACTGCCGGATTATGTGACCTGGAAGGAAGAACAGAAGACGGATACAAAGAAGCTGCCGGAAGTTGAGAAGATAAATTGCTGGGGCTATACCGAAGGCAATTATTTTGCGCCGAAGGCTGCATTTACCAAAAGCAGACAGCCGGAGCATGCCTTGAAATCATTAATTAAGGCATTGCATAAAAATGACATGGAATGTATTATGGAAATTTATTTTCCTGATACCATCAATCAGAATCTGATGTTAGAAGCCCTGCGCTTTTGGGTGATGGAATATCATGTGGATGGATTCCGTCTGATGGGAGCAAATCTTCCGGTTCGTGCTATGGCACAGGATTTGATTTTGTGCCGCAGTAAGCTGTTTGCAGATACGATTCCGGAGGATTTGCTGGAACAGGATTATGCATATCCGCATTTATTTGTTTACCGGGATGAATTTTATTATCCGTTGCGGAAAATGTTAAATCATAAGGAAATCTGTCTTACCGATTTTGTAAACCAGATGCGTAAGCAGAAGAAATATGCCGGATTTGTGAATTATGCAGCATCTAATGATGGTTTTACACTGGCAGATGTATTTATGTACAGTGAGAAACATAATGAAGCAAATGGGGAAAACAATGCTGATGGAAATGACTGGAATTACAGTGACAACTATGGCATTGAAGGACCAACCCGCAAAAAATATATAGAAAGCCTGCGTAAAAAACAGCTTCGAAATGCGATTACGGCAGTATTTTTAGCACAGGGTATTCCACTGCTTGCTGCCGGTGATGAGATTGGTAATTCCCAGAGGGGAAATAATAATGCATATTGCCAGGATAATGCGGTTGGCTGGGTAAACTGGAAAAATGATAAGAAATATGCATCCTTACAACAGTTTGTAAAGGAAATGACAGCCTTTCGTAAGGCACACCCGGTTCTTCGGATGGAAGAGCCGATGCGGATGAATGATTATAAGGGACTGGGATATCCGGATCTTTCTTTTCACTGCGATAGTGCATGGACTGTGGGATTTAGCCCGAACCGCCAGTCGGTTGGGATGCTTTATTGCGGACTGTATGCGGATTGTGAGGAAATGATTTATGTGGCATATAATTTTCACACCGGAAAACAGTTCCTTGCACTTCCGAAATTGCCAAAAAGCAAAAAATGGTATAAAGTAATGGATACAGGAAATGAAAATGGTTTTCTGGAGAAAGAAATGAAAATGGATGCAGTCCAGGTAGAAATTGCCGGGATGTCCATTCAGATATTAATAGGGAAATAAAGTAAGATGAAAGCATGGAAACATTTTTGCACAATTAATCATCACAAGATGTTGGTCATGAAAGGCTGTTTTAAAGTAGGACTTTACCGCCAGGGTTTATTGCATGATTTGTCGAAATATTCACCAACGGAATTTTTAGTGGGCTGTAAGTATTTTCAGGGAAATATGAGTCCCAACAATGCCGAACGTGAGGATAAGGGGTATTCCGCAGCCTGGCTGCACCATAAGGGCAGAAACAAGCATCATATGGAATACTGGATTGATTACGGACCGGATAAATGCACCGGAATTACTGGAATGAAGATGCCAACAAAATATGTTGTTGAGATGTTTATTGACCGGGTGGCAGCAAGCAGGAATTACCAGAGAGAAAAATATACCGACGAAAGTCCTCTGGCTTATTACGAACATGGAAAGCAGTATCATATTATTCATGAGGAATCAAGAGAACTTTTAGAGTGCCTTCTTCATATGCTGGCAGAATGCGGCGAAGAAGAGACTTATGCATATATTCGATATGAAGTATTGAAAAATAAAAGAAAGAAGGATAAATAAATGTTAGACGGAAAGAAGATTTTATATAGTGGAATGCAGGCAACAGGAACCCTTACCCTTGGAAATTATTTGGGAGCATTGAAAAACTGGGTAAATCTTACAGATGAATATGAATGTATCTATGGTGTTATGGATTTACATTCCCTTACCTTAAGACAGGTGCCGGCAGAGTTCCGCAAAAATGCTCGTTCTCTTTATGCATTATATGTAGCGGCAGGATTAGACCCGGAGAAAAACTGTATTTATTATCAGTCCCATGTATCCGGACATGCAGAATTAAGCTGGATATTAGGCTGCTTTACTTATATGGGAGAGTTAAACCGTATGACACAGTTTAAGGACAAGGCTGCAAAGCATGCAGATAATATCAATGCAGGTCTTTATACCTATCCGGTATTAATGGCGGCTGATATTTTATTGTATCAGGCAGATGTGGTTCCGGTTGGAGTAGACCAGAAGCAGCATCTTGAGATTACCAGAAACATTGCACAGCGTTTTAATGCTATTTACGGAGATGTATTTACAATTCCGGAGGCATATATCGGAAAAGCAGGTGCAAAGATTATGAGTCTGCAGGAGCCGGAGAAAAAGATGTCAAAGTCCGATGAGAATCCGAATGCAACTATCCGCCTTTTAGATGATAAAGATACCATTATCCGCAAATTTAAACGTGCAGTAACCGACTCCGGCAGTGAAATTGTATATCGTGAAGATAAACCGGGCATTAGTAATCTGATTGATATTTATGGTTGTGTAACCGGTAAGACAAGAGAAGAAACCGAAAAAGAATTTGACGGAAAAGGCTACGGTGATTTCAAACTGGCAGTAGGAGAAGCAGTTGCTGCAGAGTTAGAGCCATTGCAGAAACGTTATGGGGAACTGATGGCAGACAAGACCTATCTTGACAGCATGATTAAAATGAATGACGAAAAAGCAGCTTATTATTCTAATAAGACTTTGCGTAAGGTGCAGAAGAAAGTCGGACTTACCGAAAGAATCCGTTAATCCGAAAATAGATTGTCCAAATCTGGAACATGAAATTCAGGGAACAGCATTTGCATGTCGGCAGGAAGTGGAGCCGTAAAGCAGAGCTGTTCCTTTGTGATTGGATGTTCGAATTTTAACTGGCAGGCATGAAGAGCCTGCCTTTTTGTCAGGGAAAAATCCGGGTTATAAAGGAAATCTCCAATTAAAGGGTAGCCGAGGTAGCTCATATGGACACGAATCTGGTGGGTTCTGCCGGTGTCAAGCCGCAAAGCAATAAGGGAGAGTGCATCCGGTGAAAGAGGCTCCCTTGAAAAAGTATTTTTTGGAAAAATTTCTTTCACAGCTAGTCTGAAGTAATGGGTGCAGGCGTATTCACCTTGCCCAAAATCTACCTGACGCTCTAATACAGAACCTTCCTTTCGGCCGATTGGCGCAGTAATGGTACCGGATTCCGGGGTAATACCACGGACAATGGCAAGATAGGTGCGGTGGATTTTCCGTTCATTCATCTGTCTGCCTAAGATACCGCCACTGAGACTGTTTTTTGCAAGGATTGTGATACCGGTAGTATCCTTATCCAGCCGGTTGATGCAGCGGAAAGGACCGGCTTCGTTTTTGCTGCCCAGATAATAAAAGACAGCATTGGAGAGGGTATGCTCGTAATGTGTCATGGATGGGTGGACAGGCATATGTGCCGGTTTATTGATAACGAGAATATCTTCGTCTTCGTAGAGGATGGAAAGGGGAATGTTTTCCGGTGCGGGATAGCTTTTTGGCATAGATTCTTCTAAAATAATCTTTAATTTATCAGAAACCTTCAGCCGGTCACTGCTGTGCCCGGTATCACCGTTTCGGAAAAGAACATCTTTGGTGCGGAAAAGATGTGCCCGGAGCCCTTTCGGGTATCCTTTTTCCGTAAGAAATTCTCTTATCGTATAGTTTTTATATTCATTTGTTATGGTATAGTCTAATATTCGCTTCATAAGGATAATTATAAAGGAAAAAGACACAGAAGAAAAGGATAGAGATAAAAAAAGGAGGAAAGGCACGAAGAACCTGGCAGACGCATAGAATATAATAAATCGCTTTTTAAGGGTGCTGTATTGAAAACATTTTTATCTCCATTGACTATACAGGAAGAGAAGCAATATTTAAAGCAGCTTGGGGAAGGCAGCCTTGAAGCAAAACATATTCTGATAGAACATAATATGCGTCTGGTAGCACATGTGGTAAAAAAATATCAGAATGTGGAAGAGGATATGGAAGATCTGATATCGATTGGAACCATTGGATTGATTAAAGCAATCGATACCTTCCGGGTAGAAAAAGGAAATAAGCTGGCAACTTATGCAGCGAGATGCATCGAAAATGAACTTCTGATGTATCTGCGCAGTAAGCGTAAAATTGCCAGGGAAGTGTCTCTTTATGAGCCAATCGGAACAGATAAAGAGGGAAACCAGATACATTTACTGGATATTGTAGAGCATAACGAACCGGATGTGGTGGAGCAGATGGAGTATGACAGAAATGTGAAGACATTATATAAAATACTGCCCCGGGTACTAAACAGGCGGGAACAGATTATCATAAACCTGCGCTATGGTTTGAAAACGGACTGTCCGGTGACACAAAAGGAGATTGCAAAAAGTTTAAATATCTCGAGATCCTATGTTTCACGAATTGAAAAAAGGGCATTGGAGAAGCTGAAAGCTTATTTTGAAAAAGGTTACAATTATTAAATTTTTATAATGTGTTAAATTGGTATTTGAAAAGGATGGATTTCATGATATGATGAGTCCATCTTTTTTATCGAAATAAATGATGAATAACCCATCTTGGGGCTGCTTATGTAAATTGCAGAGTTCTTCTGCAGAAAAATCCCGGACAAACAAAATGAACAGAGAAAATGAAATAATTACAAAAAACAGAATAATTGCAAAACAGAAAGGTGAAATTTAATGTACAGTATTGTATCAACGGCAATCGTGCGTGGCATTGAGAGCATTCCTATCCGCGTGGAAGCAGATGTGACGGATGGTATGCCAGTGTTTGAAATGGTAGGATTTTTGTCGGCAGAAGTGCGGGAGGCAAGAGAGCGGGTGCGGACAGCCCTTAAAAATTGTGGATACCGTCTCCCACCAAAACGGATTACGATTAATCTCTCGCCGGCATATGTAAGAAAATCCGGTTCGTCCTTTGATTTGCCGGTAGCAGTGGCAGTGCTTGCTGCAATGGGGATTATTCCGAAAGACAGGCTGGAACAGCTTCTGATTGTAGGAGAAGTAGGACTGGATGGAAGAATAAAACCGATTCATGGAGTATTGCCTATCGTGACAAAGGCTGCACAGGAGCGGATGGACGCCTGTATGGTGCCGGTGGAAAATGCCAAAGAAGCTGCATTGGTAAAAGGAATCCGTCTGTTTGGTGTAAACTCACTGGAAGAAGTGATAAAAGGCTTTAATGATGAAATAAAATTCTGGGAGCCTGAGAAAGAAGAAATCGGGCATGAGAAAAAGGCTAAGAGAAAAGAAGTACCGGATTTTTCAGAAATTAATGGACAACAGTTTGTGAAAAGAGCCTGTGAGATTGCGGTAAGCGGCAGACATAATCTCCTGATGATTGGACCACCGGGCGCAGGAAAGACAATGATTGCAAGGAGAATTCCGGGTATTTTACCGGAGATGACAGAAGAGGAGGCTCTGGAGGTAACAAAAATATACAGTGTAAGGGGACTTCTGACGGAAAGTGAAGCATGGATGGCAGAACGTCCTTTCCGTAATCCACATCATACCATAACACCACAGGGACTGGCAGGTGGTGGAATGGTTCCGGGACCGGGAGAAATCAGTCTCGCCCACCATGGTGTGCTCTTTTTAGATGAGCTGGCGGAGTTCCGGCGGGAAACCTTGGAAATTTTAAGACAGCCTATGGAAGAACACTGTGTAAAGCTTGCAAGGCTTGCCGGAAATTATGAATTTCCGTCGGATTTTATGCTGGTGGCTGCCATGAATCCCTGCCGGTGTGGATATTATCCGGATTTGAACCGCTGTCATTGCACGAAAGGAATGGTGGAACAGTATTTAAAGAAAATCAGTCAGCCTTTATTGGACAGAATTGATATCTGTGTAGAGACAAAGCGTGTGGAATATCAGGATTTAATTAAAGAAAATCCGCATCAGGAGACTTCGGCAGAAATCAGAAAAAGGGTGGTTGCAGCTATGGAGCGGCAGCAGCAAAGGTTTGTAGGAACTAATATTCGTTATAACAGTAGAATTCCGGCGGCATTACTGACAAAATATTGCAGATTATCGACAAAACAAAAACAGTATATGGAAAGCATTTATCAGAAGCTGGAATTGACAGCCAGATCTTATCATAGGATTTTGCGGGTGGCGAGAACCATTGCAGATATGGACGGTTCAGATGAAATCCTAACCAGACATTTAAGTGAGGCGGTCTGTTATCGGAATGTAGATAAGAAATTCTGGGAGGGATAAATGGAATGAAATATAAATACTGGCTGGCGTGTATGGCACAGATGGCAGAAAACATTGGAACCGGAAAAGTGGAAAAACTGTTTCGCTTTGCCGGAAGTGCAAGAGTCTTATATGACATGTCAGAAAAGGAATTAATGCAGATTCCGGGCATTACCGAAGCAGATGTGAAGTCTGTTCTTACCTATAAAAAAGCATGGAACTTAGAAGAAGCATGGGAGAATTTAAAAAGAAGCGGACTGTATCTTGTAACAAGAGAGGATGAAAACTATCCGAAACGTCTTTTATATATCAATAAGCCACCTTATGGAATTTTTTATAAGGGCAGTCTGCCACCGGAAGATAAGAAAAGTATTGCTATTGTGGGAGCAAGAAGATGCAGTGAATACGGTCGTTACTATGCAAAACATCTGGCGGAACTGGCAGTAAAAGCAGGCTGCATTATAATCAGTGGACTGGCTGCAGGAATTGATGGAGCAGCCCACAGTGGTGCCATGGCGGCAGAGGGAGAAACCTATGCTGTTATGGGATGCGGGGCAGATTACTGTTATCCCAGACAGAATCAGAGTCTTTATCAGACCATGACACAAAAAGGCGGAATTCTATCTGAATATATGCCGCAGACAAAACCTTTGGGAAAGTTGTTCCCACAACGGAACCGGTTAATCAGCGGGTTTTCAGATGTGGTAGTTGTAATAGAAGCAAAGGAGCGGAGCGGTTCATTGATTACGGCAGACTTTGCTTTAGAGCAGGGAAAAGATATTTATGCACTTCCGGGGCGTGTTGGAGATGTGTTAAGTGGAGGCTGTAACCGCCTGATACGGCAGGGGGCTGGCATCATAGTGTCTCCGGAGGAATGGTTTAAGGATCTTGAAATTGATCTTGCCAATATAGTAGTTTCCAATGCTTTTTCAAAAAAGGTACTTGAAAAAGATGAAGGGGTGGTGTATAGTGTTCTCGATTTGCAACCGAAAAGTGCCCAGCAGATTTTGGAAGAAACAAAGCTACCGGTAGACCGGATGTGTGAGATACTGCTGACGCTGGAAAATGCAGGTTTTATCAAAGAAGTATATAAGAATTATTATATAAAAATGCATGAATAACCGTATAGAGAGAACAAAATAAAGGAGCAGGGTTATGGCTAAATATCTTGTTATTGTTGAGTCACCGGCAAAAGTTAAAACAATTAAAAAGTTTCTGGGGAAGAATTATGAAGTGGATGCATCCAATGGACATGTGAGAGATTTACCGAAGAGTACATTAGGTTTTGATGCAGAACACGGATTTGAACCAAAGTATATTACCATCCGGGGAAAAGGTGATGTACTTGCAAAATTAAGAAAAGAAGTGAAAAAAGCAGATGTCATTTATCTTGCAACTGACCCGGACCGTGAGGGAGAGGCAATTTCCTGGCATTTATATCAGGCACTGAATCTGGCAAATTCTGATAAAAAGGTTTACCGGATCAGTTTCAATGAGATTACCAAGAATGCAGTAAAAACTTCTTTAAAAAAACCGAGAGACATCGATATGGATTTAGTGAATGCCCAGCAGGCGCGCCGTATGTTAGACCGTATGGTGGGTTACCGGATCAGCCCGTTATTATGGGCAAAGGTAAAAAGAGGCTTAAGTGCAGGACGTGTACAGTCTGTGGCATTGCGTTTGATCTGCGACCGTGAAAGTGAAATCAATGCATTTATACCGGAAGAATACTGGACCTTAGATGCCAGCCTGAAAGTAAAAGGTGAGAAGAAACCGTTAACTGCAAAGTTTTACGGAACAGCAAAAGAAAAAATGAATATCACCTCAAGAGAACAGGCAGATGCTATTATGGCAGAGCTTGAAAAAGAAAAATTTGCCGTAACAGATGTGAAAAAAGGGGAACGTAATAAAAAGGCTCCACAGCCGTTTATCACCAGTACCTTACAGCAGGAAGCATCCAAGGTATTGAATTTCTCCACACAGAAAACCATGCGCTTAGCACAGCAGTTATACGAAGGTGTGGATGTAAAGGGAATCGGAACGGTTGGTCTGATTACTTACCTGAGAACAGATTCTGTCCGTATTTCAGAAGAAGCAGATGCTATGGCACGCAGCTTTATTGCAGAGCAGTATGGCGAAAATTATGTTTCTTCCCATGTAGAGGAAAAGAAGAGCAGTAACAAGATTCAGGATGCCCATGAAGCGATTCGTCCGTCTGATATTACAAGAACACCGGTAATGGTAAAGGAATCTTTATCCAGAGACCAGTTCCGCCTGTATCAGTTAATCTGGAACCGCTTTACTGCAAGCCGTATGAGTGATGCAAAATATGAGACAACATCCGTAAAAATCGGTGCTGGAAAATACTTTTTTACCGTAGCAGCATCCAAGCTTGTATTTGAAGGATTTATGTCTGTATACACCAATGAAGATGAGGAAAAGAGCACACAGAATGTGATGCTTAAGTCCATTGATAAAGATACAGAATTAAGTTTTGATGCATGGGATGAAAAACAGCATTTTACACAGCCGCCTGCTCATTATACCGAGGCATCTTTGGTAAAGGCATTGGAGGAACGTGGAATTGGAAGACCAAGTACCTATTCTCCGACCATAACCACCATTCTTGCCAGAAGATATGTGATTAAGGAAAATAAAAACCTTTATGTTACCGAGCTTGGTGAAGCAGTAAATTCCATTATGACAGAAGCATTTTCCAGTATCGTGGACGAACATTTTACCGCTAATATGGAGTCGCTGCTGGATAGCGTGGAAGAGGGAACCGTAAACTGGAAGACAGTAGTAAGCAATTTCTATCCGGATTTGGATGAGGCAGTAAAGAAGGCAGAAAAAGATCTGGAAAAAGTGCAGATAGCAGATGAAGTAACCGATGTAATCTGTGAAGAGTGCGGCAGAAATATGGTAATTAAATACGGCCCGCATGGTAAATTCTTGGCGTGTCCTGGATTCCCGGAGTGCCGTAATACCAAACCGTATTTTGAGAAGATTGGTGTTGCCTGCCCGAAATGCGGCAAAGATATTGTACTACGTAAAACCAAGAAGGGCAGAAGATATTACGGATGTGAGAATAATCCGGAATGTGATTTCATGTCATGGGCAAAGCCGTCATCTGAGAAATGTCCGAAGTGCGGAAGTTATATGGTAGAAAAGGGCAATAAGCTTGCCTGTTCCAATGAGCAGTGTGGCTTTTCAGAGGAAAAACCAAAAAAGGATGAAAAGAATTAAAAGTACAATTCAAATCCTTGAATTATCAGAATAAACATGATAAAATATTAAACAGTCTAGTTATTCTGAATATAGCGTGGAGGATATAAGTATGAGCGTTCAGCTGTTGGATAAAACAAGAAAAATAAATAAGCTTTTGCACAATAATAATTCGTCAAAGGTTGTGTTCAATGATATCTGTGAGGTTTTGACAGAGATATTGGATTCCAATATCCTTGTTATCAGTAAAAAAGGAAAGGTACTCGGAAGCAGCCAGTGCCGTGGAATTGATGAGATTCATGAACTGATTGTTGATGAAGTAGGCGGGTTTATTGATTCTATGCTGAATGAAAGACTGCTTGGAATTCTTTCCACAAAGGAAAACGTCAATCTGGAAACATTAGGATTTGAATCAGATATTAAGAAATATTCTGCAATTATTACACCGATTGATATTGCTGGTGAGCGGTTAGGAACATTGTTTGTATATCGTTATGATAACCAGTATGACATTGATGATATTATTCTCAGTGAATATGGAACAACGGTTGTCGGACTGGAAATGATGCGTTCTGTGAATGAGGAAAATGCGGAAGAGACCAGAAAAGTACAGATTGTGCGTTCAGCAATCAGCACACTTTCTTTTTCAGAGTTAGAGGCAATTACTCATATTTTTGATGAGTTAAACGGAACAGAAGGTATTCTTGTAGCCAGCAAAATTGCAGATCGTGTAGGAATTACACGCTCCGTTATTGTAAATGCATTGCGTAAGTTCGAAAGTGCAGGAGTCATCGAATCCCGTTCTTCCGGAATGAAGGGAACTTATATCAAAGTTGTAAATGATGTGGTGTTTGATGAACTTGCCAGAATCCGCAAGGCAGATTAGCTACAGAAATTAATAAAATAAATAAAGAATATAAAAACAGAGCACACGGATGGTGTATCGGATAAAGGGATTTATAGTGGAAAAAAGCTGTAAATCCCTTTTATATTGTGTAGCCAATTGGAAAAAAACACTAGATAATGTAAAAATAAGAAAAAAATACTTGTGTTTTTTACAAGATTATTTATAATAAAATATGATGCGATAACAATATGGATAACTATGGAGGTGCAGTATGATAAGTTCAAATGCGTTTGACTATATGAATGTGTTGAATAAGGCCGCAAGTGCGAGCTGGGAAAGAGAACAGTTAATATCAAATAATATTGCAAATGCTGATACACCTGGATATAAACGCCGGGATTTGGATTTTGAAAGTACATTGGAATCCGAACTGGGCAAAAGCAAATATGTTTCACTGGATGACAAGGTGGCAAATATCCATATGGACCATCTGAATGCAAAGACATATATCGACAATGCCTCTTATTCTTACCGCCTGGACGGCAACAATGTTGACCCGGAGCAGGAGAATGTAGAGCTTGCCTCAGAAACAATCCGTTATCTGGGATTGACCAACAGTATCAGTCAGGAAATATCACGGTATAAAACCGTTATTAAATAAAATTGTGTGGGAGGAATAAAGAATGGCATTATTTCAGTCGTTTGATATCAGTGCGTCCGGTATGACGGCGCAGCGTTTTCGTATGGATACCATTTCTGAGAACGTAGCAAATGTAAATACAACCAGTACAGAGAATGGAACACCATACCGCAGAAAAATTGTAACTTTTTCGGAAAAAGGTGTAACTCCGTTCAGCAAAGTGCTTTCTGATTCCCGGGAAGGCTATGTGGGAAACGGAGTAAAGGTTTCTTCAGTGACAGAAGATTATTCTACTGATTTTACTATGGAATATGACCCATCCAATCCGGATGCGGATGAAAATGGTTATGTGTCATATCCGAATGTGAATATAGTAACAGAAATGACGAATCTTATTGATGCCAGCAGAGCATATGAGGCGAACGTAACAGCTTTTGATGCAAGCAAACAGATTGCACAGGCAGGATTACAGATTGGTAAATCATAAAAGATATTTGGAAAGGTGAGATAAACGATGAATGTTAATGTATTAACAGGAGTTTCGTCAGATGTTTTTAATACACAGAATGCAGCTGCAACACAGCAGTCAAACAGTGCGGAAAGCTTTGATAATATTCTTGCAACGGCAATGAACATGGTGAAGGAAACAAATAATTATCAGAACAATGCAGAGGAAGAGGAAATTAAATTTGCATTGGGAGAATCGACCAATACCCATGAATTGCTTGTGGCACAGGAAAAGGCAAACATTGCATTATCCTATACAGTTGCAGTAAGGGATAAAGTAATAGATGCTTATAAAGAAATTATGAACATGCAGATTTAGTATAGGTAGGATGAGTAGATTATGCCAGACAGATTGAAAGCAATATTAGAAAAAATAAAAGAATGGTGGCTGAAGTTTACAACAAAGCAGAAGACGCTTCTTATCAGTATTACGGCTGTAGTAATTCTTGCATTGGTGATACTGGCTGTCGTGATGACCAAACCTACGATGGTTCAGCTGATAACCTGTGAGGATGCAACGCAGGCATCATCTGTAAAAGACCTTTTGGATGGAAACAGCATAGATTATGAGGTTTCTTCTGATGGAATGACTTTTTCGGTAAATGCAAAGAATCAGGCAGATGCAAATATTTTGCTTGGTTCAAACAGTATTCCGACAAACGGATTTACCATTGATGATGCATTAAGCGGCAGTATCAGCACAACGGAAGCTGATAAGAGTAAACGGTATCAGGTCTTTTTGGAAGATAAATTTGCAAAAGAACTGGAAAATATGGATTTGATTAAGTCGGCAGATGTTAACTTAAATATTCCGGAAGATGATGGAACCTTAGTTACAAGAAATCAGGAGTCCTATGCCAGCGTTAAGCTGGAACTGAACGGAGAGATGTCCGAAGACCAGGCAGCATCTTTAGCAAGATATATAGCAACTGAGATTGGCAATTCTTCCACGGATAATATTACGATTATTGACTCTAATTCCAACCTTTTATTTGCGGGTGGAGAAGAGAGTACAGCAATCGGAACTGCCAGCACACAGCTCAGTTATCAGACAAAGAAAGAAACACAGGTGAAGAAGGCTGTTACAGATGTGATTAAGGGAACAGACCTTTATGATACGATTGATGTAGGATTAAATTTAAAGCTGAATTTTGATCAGGTTACGACTAATGAGACAAATTATTCTGCGCAGGGAGACAGGGATGAAGGACTGATTACCCATGAGGACCGTTATCAGTCAGACTCAACCGGTGGTACGTCGGGAACACCGGGAACAGACTCTAATGGAGATGGAACAACTTATGTACTTCCGGATGGAAGCACATCAGAAAGCTCTGTTACAGATGATTCCATTGACCGTGCACTGGATGAAAAGAACACCCAGACCATTGGCTCTGTAGGAGATATAGAATATGACCAGTCATCCATATCTGTAACGGTAGCCCGTTATGTGACTTATAATGAGGATACCTTAAAAGCAGATGGTACTCTGGACAATATGACCTTTGATGAATTTGTAACACAGAATAACAACCGGGTAAAGGGAACGGTAGATCAGGATCTTTATACTATGGTATCCAATGCAACCGGTATCCCGGCATCTAATATTTCGATTGTCAGCTATGATATTCCGATGTTTGAATATTCTAAGGGCAGCGGCAGAGGCTTTCAGGATTACCTGCAGATTATTCTTGCGGTTCTGATTTTTGCACTGTTAGGATATGTGGTATTCCGCAGTACCAGAAAAGAAAAAGAAACTGAGATTGAACCGGAGCTTTCTGTAGAATCGTTGCTTGAGACAACCAAGCAGGCAGAACAGGAAGATTTGGAAGATATTGGTTACAATGAGAAGTCAGAGATTCGTGTCCTGATTGAAAAATTCGTAGATGAAAATCCGGAGGCTGTTGCGTCGTTGCTTCGTAACTGGCTGAATGAGGAGTGGGAATAAATGGGAACAGAAGAATATAATGGCATTCAGAAAGCGGCAATATTGCTGATAGCATTAGGACCGGAGAAGTCGGCCAGTATTTTCAAACATTTAAAAGAAGATGAAATAGAAGAACTGACACTGGAGATTGCAAATACCAGAAGCGTGTCACCACAGACCAAAGAAAGCGTACTAAACGAATTCTATCAGGTATGCCTTGCACAGCAGTATATTGCAGAAGGTGGTATTGGCTATGCCAAAGAACTCCTGGATAAGGCATTAGGCAGCGACAAGGCACAGGAGGTTATTACAAAACTGACAGCATCCCTTCAGGTTCGTCCGTTCGAATTTGTACGAAAGACAGATCCAAGTCAGGTGTTGAACTTTATTCAGGATGAGCATCCACAGACCATAGCCATGATTTTGTCATATCTGTCACCGGCACAGTCTGCAATGATTTTAGGAGCCCTGACACCGGAGAAACAGGCAGATGTTGCAAAACGTATTGCCAAGATGGACAGGACTTCACCAGATGTAATCAAAGAGGTAGAGCGTGTGTTAGAGAGAAAACTTTCTTCCCTGATCAATCAGGATTACACAATTGTGGGTGGTGTAGATGCTATCGTTGGTATTTTGAATACGGTAGACCGTGGAACAGAGAAACATATTATGGAATCCTTAGAAATCGAAGAGCCGGAACTTGCAGACGAAATCCGCAAGAAGATGTTTGTGTTCGAAGACATCCTGTTGCTGGACGACCGTGCAATCCAGCGTGTGCTGCGTGATGTGGACAACAATGATCTTGCTGTTGCACTGAAAGGTGCCAACGAAGAGGTTCAGAATGTTATCTTTAAGAACCTGTCCAAACGTCTTGCTGCCATGATTCGTGAAGATATGGAATTCATGGGTCCGGTAAGAATGAAGGATGTAGAAGAAGCACAGCAGAAGATTGTTGGTATTATTCGTAAACTGGAAGACTCCGCAGAAATTGTAATTTCCCGTGGCGGAGGTGATGAGATTATTGTCTAATTTATATAAACAGCGTTTTATCACGAATGAATCTGAGAGCCGCGTGATTAATTCCAATACGCTGGCGTATCGTATTTTAGAAGAACAGTCCCGGGCTCTTGCAAAGACAAGAGAACCGGAACAGCCACAGGCAGAGTCAGGTGGATTTGTAGAAGGAATTGCTGCACCGCAGGTGGAAACAATTGATTATGAAGCAGAGGCAAAGGAAAAAGCAGAAGAAATTTTAGCACAGGCAAATGCCGAAGCAGACGAAATCCGAAAAGCAGCCCGGGAGGAAGCAGACGAAATTCGTAAGCAGGCACAGGAACAGGGACAGGCAGAAGGTTTGGAACAGGGAATGCAGGAAGGTGCTGCGGTTTATGATGCAAAGTTAGAGAGCATTGGAAAAAGGGAACAGCAGCTGCAGGATTCTTATCTGGAACAGATGCGGGAACTGGAACCGAAGCTTGTACATACAATTACAGATGTGGTTTCCCATGTTTTCCATGTGCAGTTCCATGATAAGGATGAGATTGTACTTTATCTTGTAAAACGGGCAATGGAATCCATTGACGGACCGAAAGAATTTACCATCAAAGCAGGTCCGAAACAGGCAGCATATCTGGAAGAACATAAACAGGAGCTGTTAGAATGCGTGGGACAGAATGCAACTTTGGATTTAGTTACCATTCATTCCATGACTGAAGGAGAATGTATCATAGAGACAGATACAGGAGTGTTTGAGTGTGGAATGGATGTACAGCTGGATAATCTGATTCGTGATATACAGTCATTGTGTATGTGAGGAAAAAAGAGTGACATGTGATTTGGAAAAATATCAGTTACTTTCGGATAAGACATATTATACCTGCCTTGGAAGAGTGTCTAAGGTAGTAGGTCTTACCATTGAATCTATCGGACCGGAAGCAAAACTGAATGACTTGTGTAAAATATATCGGGATAGAGAGCAAAAAGAATATGTCATGGCAGAGGTAGTCGGTTTTAAGGATAACCGGCTGTTATTGATGCCTTTTGACAGTATTGAAGGTCTGGGTGTTGGATGTATCGTAGCAAATACGGGACATCCTTTGTCTGTTTTGGTGGGAGATGAGGTTTTAGGCCATATTCTGGATGGAATTGGACGACCGACAGATGTGGATGAGATTCATACCGATAAGGAATATCCGATTGAAGCCCCACCACCAGATCCGATGAAGCGTGAAATCATCAGTGAGGTATTACCACTGGGAGTTAAAGCAGTGGATGGATTAATTACCATTGGAAAGGGACAGCGTATTGGAATTTTTGCGGGTTCCGGAGTTGGTAAGAGTACCCTGCTTGGTATGTTTGCAAGAAATACCAAAGCGGATATCAATGTAATTGCCCTGATTGGAGAGCGGGGCAGAGAGGTGAGAGAATTTATTGAACGGGACCTTGGCGAAGAAGGTATGCGCCGTTCGGTGGTAATTGTGGCAACTTCAGATAAACCGGCATTGATTCGTAATAAAGCAGCCAAAACTGCAACAGCTGTAGCAGAATATTTCAGGGATCAGGGAAAAGATGTACTGCTGATGATGGATTCACTGACCCGATTCTCCATGGCGCAAAGAGAAATCGGACTTGCTACCGGGGAACCACCGGTTACCCGTGGATATCCGCCAAGCGTGTATTCGGAAATGCCGAAATTATTAGAGCGGGCAGGAACAGCAGAAAGAGGTTCTATTACCGGACTTTATACGGTGCTGGTAGACGGTGACGATTTTAATGAGCCGATTACCGATACAGCAAGAAGTATTCTGGATGGACATATTGTGTTATCCAGAAAATTAGGACATAAGAATCATTATCCGGCAATCGATATTTTGCAGAGTATTTCCCGTGTAATGAGTTCCATTGTTTCGGCGGAGCATA